>Ga0302271_10002465_pt1 | contig 16632 bp, 12 predicted proteins | sample III_Bog_N1_1_FD_198767 | JGI IMG/M metagenome (GOLD analysis project Ga0302271, IMG submission 198767) | Peat permafrost microbial communities from Stordalen Mire near Abisko, Sweden - III_Bog_N1_1 | ecosystem: Environmental > Terrestrial > Soil > Wetlands > Peat | place: Sweden: Abisko...
TTTTGAAGATTATGAATGAACGTCAAGTGCTTGAACAAAGAAGCCCTCTTGGGAAAGCGAAGAAAGCAAATCTCACACTGATACGGGAAGTCATCCGCATGGAGAGTCTTAAGATGTCTCTCAAGATGATGTTTGCAGGCGAATTGCATGGGACATCTCTCGCATTTAAACGGCTTAGGAGATGCCGAATGAGAGACCATATGGCGCTTTAAATGAGAGTTTCTCTTAAAATTCTTAGAACAAAGAGTGCAAGGGAAGTTCTTGATGTTAAGATGTGATTCTCTTACATGGCGACTCAGCTTACTCTTCTTTGAAAAGCTTCTGCCGCATTTATCGCAGAGCAATTCCACACCAGATCCATTGCTGTCAAGATCTTCTGGAGTCATTTTCACTGAAGGGCTACGATTTTCAGCAGTATTTTGATCCTTTCTCATAGATTTAGTTTTCACTCGCGAAGTTTGCGAAGTAGGACTCGATAAAGTAGGATAAGGTGCTTATCGTTGTGCCTAGGCACAGTTCTCGCAGAAAGCTGGAGAAAATGAAAGAGCTCTTGTAGCAATTCGAAAAAGCAAGTGACTAAGCAGGCTCAGATGTGTCCCACTTAAATTACAGGTAAATTGAAGAAAGAAAAAAAGCTGGGGAGGAGGGGAGAAAGAAGAGGAGGAGTACAATAGGGAGTTTCTTGAATTGGTCTTTATTTCTTGATTTAATTCATTTCAGTGCGCTGCTCTGAGTGGATATCCCGTGTTTATTAAGCGCATTCCTACCCCCAGATTAGCACCCCCTAGGAATATTCCCTTCCCCTCACCACCTAAACTCAAATTCAAATCACTCTAGCCATTCCCATTATATCACCACTTCCTTTCCTTGCATCACTCTTCTCCACGCACGTATATTTTCACACTCGCCTTCTACTTCACTTTCTTTACAGTATTATTACGCATTAACAGCCTTTATTGAAATCTAAATTTATATGAATTCTCTTGATATGCCTATCGCTTTCATCTTGGGTTTATTATTCCTGCTATTTCTCTCTCGCTGCTCTAATAATTTTAAACAAGCCCATTCTAGTTTTTAAAAAATACAATTCAATCTCTAGTTCTATTTTTTCTTGGATTCTTTCATGATTTTCACATCCATTATGCTCTTGGTCTGATTGAATGCAACCATCCTTCAATCTCTTGAAAAATTCATTAATTAGGATTTTCTCAATTGATAATCGATATGCTAAAAATAGCATGTAAAATACCCTTTTATGCATCTATTTTAATTACTTAAAACTAGGTAAAAGTAGTAGAAAATCTAAAATCACAAGGAGCTCTTAGATCACTAGAAACAAATAAAACCAAAAAGAATGGAATAACGGAAGAAGCTAAGTTAAGCCCGTAGATGAAGCGGTTAATGAAAGAATAGATGATTAGTTAAAAAGCACAAAGTGGGGGGATAAATTATCTCAAAATAAATCACAGAAATTAGAAATTTATTGAGTCTTAGTGAATGAATGCGCTTTTGAAATTACTGCGCCTCTAATTAAATAGTGGCTGATATGACTGAATTCATGAGTCGAACATGATGGATTAAGTGCAGTTCTATTATACTCCCCAGACAACATCATCATTCTTTGTCTCAATCATAAAAGCTACTTTCCCTTATCAAGCTAAACCACTTTTGTTTAAACTCGAGGGATAAATCAATAGTTTCTTTAATTCGCTCCTTTCTCCTCCTTTAAATTTGATTTACTAGATAATTGCGGGCTTTCCCAAGAGCCAACAGCTCAAAATATGACAATTGTTTTTGGCTTATTCAATTTTAAATGTGTTCTTAAAATTCTATGCCTGCAATGGAGAGATCTACTACAGCCCTCTAGTCAATATACTGCATAATATGAGACTGACAAATAAGTCAGTAGAGAATCAACTACCAATTTAATACAACAACAAACATGATACATAAAAAAATAAAAAAATCCAGACGTAATTCTAGCCTATTAGACTTTCAAAAGCTAAAATTCACAAAAGTCAAACTTGAATTCCTCAGTCTATTTTAGTTTGATTCTTATAAATCTCTGCACCATCTTGAACAATAATTGTAAATACATCCAGCAATAGGGTAAAATACTTGCTTTTTTGTTTTTTCAAAGTATTCTCCCATTTAAAATAGACTCCTACTTATTTTTAGCTCCCCTTTTTCAGCTTCATCTCCTTAAAGCCTCATTTCACTATTTGAACTTGCCTTAGTATCAGCAATATCCTCTTAAAAAAATTATATTAGCCAAAACTTTGGTAATAAGTACAATATAACCTCAAGGAATAACAATAATCCTAAGATTTATTTTTTAATAACTTCTCCTGGATTCCAGTAAGTTGGTCCTTAATACCTAAAAAGATTAATGAGTATTGATTTCCTTTGCTTTTCCCACCCAACTGCATTTAAGTATCCTTAATTGGCAATCATATCTTTTTCCAATCAAGAAAAACTGTATTCATTGGCAATATCTCCTTTTAATAGCCACAGCTATCAATCATTACAACCTTTGAATGTGTTTTTTTTATGAACACTCCCTATCAAATACTTGTGGATTTATCTCTAGCTGTTATTAATAAACTAAGTTCTAGCACTATTCTTCTCTAAATATCCTGATCTTTCACTTACTTGGATTGATTAGTGAAACTATCTATTCATAATACTCATTTCCCAAATTAATATGTTGACTGACTCACTTATCCCAATAGAATTTCAGACTAATTCTAAGGATAAGACCTCCCTATGACACATGATTATTGTGTTCTCATAACAGTTCAATAATATAGACAATTGCCAATAAAATCTTCAAGAGCATACTTAATCTGCTTAAAATTCACCATAAAACTAGCATGATAATCCTTGGATGATAGCAGAAATTATTTATCTCTTTTTGCAATAAATAATTTGCTGTTTTTCTTCCCCCCACCAACAAACCTATTTTATCGATGCTGGATGTCCTTGAGTTTTATTTTGACCCTGCGTCACTAAGAATGATCTTTTATGGATGACAATAATAATTAAAACCCTCACTATTTCTTTGCTAGCATCAATTCTCTACCTAAGCATCTCCTAATAAACAACATGAACATGAATCTGACGAATCTTTCCATCACAAATATGATCTTTTAATTCCCATCCTTTGAATCATATCTTCTTTCTTCTCTGAGAAACTGGACACACAAGCTAACAGTGATTCTAAATACACACATAGACTATATCTTGATTGATAGTTTTAAATATAATGATTTAATTCTTTGTTTTGATCTTTTTATCATTTGGGTTATTCCTCTTGTGAAAAAATAAAGGAGCTAATTTATCCGATGATCTAGCAAAACGATGAGACTGTCTCTTCGAAATTAGAGCCAACAGTTGGCTTTAAGTTGTTGACATTACCTCCATCGTCGAGCACTGCTTGGTTGTTGATTCTAATCGAGATGCCTTCTACTCCCCGCTAGTTTACAACTGTCATAACACCGTATTTTACTACTGCCACTGTGCCATTCTTATCAGAAGACACAATAGGCATGGTGATTACAGGCAAGGATGTGTTGATATCGACTAATGAGTTGAATTGCTTGTGAGTGTATGCATTCAATACACTGACAGTCTTACCTAAGCGATAGGCCTCACCAACTAAACCTAGAAGAAAGTTGAATTGTCAGAAAGATTAATAAATTATTGAAAATCATTGAAAAAAGATATTGATTGTTAAAAAGAAAAATATGAAAATGGCCATTGAATGAAAGAAAGAAATGTTGAATTTCAAACAAAAAGCATGGGGTCATGCAAATCATTTCTAAAAGACAAATTAAACTAGAATTCACACAAATTAGTGGTTGTTTAAATGTGGAAACACAGGGCTCAAGAGAATAAAATTCTCAAAAAGAATTATTAATAAATTGAAATTAACATTCAAAAAGTAATTGTAAAAGTAAAATAAAAACTGTTTGAAAACTACTTAAGTTAGTATGTAAGTATCCCCTGCTAATAATTAAAAATATATTTCAATTTGTATAGCTTTATCAACTAATATTTTCTGTTTACCCACTGAGACATCGGAGTATATTGGTGTATCGTTTCCTTCCTCGTATCTGTACAGATTTTATGTTTTTTCATCGAATAAATATAACTTAGTTTCTGGCACATCAAATGCCTTAGTGAACAACTTTTCTGCCTTTGGAATCAACTCTTTGAAAGTCCTGCAAGCATTGAGATCTAAACCGATCTTGAGCAGTGATCTTAAACTTTGCTAGAACGAAGCATTCTAATCATTGAAAATGCTATTCCTGAGTAACTGCTATGACACCGTCGCTAGGATGTGGATCAATCCTTCGTCGTCTTTCGAGAAAAATCCATCATGATTTTTATTTATTGCCTGCAACACCCCTAAATGCATATTATTAGGATATTCAAAAATTGTTATCCTATCACTTCCCCTACCATTTTTTTCCCAATGAATATCCCAATGTATTCACATGAATTGATTTACCTAGAACGTTGGACCTTGTTTTATCATAAATCGGTACACAAAGTACAGATTTAGTTTTGTAGTTTGTCTTTTTGTCGACTTCTCTGTTAAACCGATAGTCTTTGTGAGCATCGAGGATATTCAATGTTTCTCCTTTTATTGCAACATGACCGACTAACCCTTTATTTAGTGGGACTCTAATTGTGTCTGTCCCTTTGGCAACTTTAGTCCACAGCTCATTGCGTTCATTGTCAGCGAGAAACACAGAAGATCTATCGCAATCGATGATTTTGCATGTCTCATTGATAATAACTTCGAATGCATCAGGGACGAGTATTTTCGAATTCATGTTCGCAACAACCTGGATGATTTGCTTGAGTTTTAGGATGACTTTAACAGCAGTTTCAGCGATTTGCTGCTGGTGCTTGATGGAATCATAAAGGAGACCAAAGCGGTCTTTGTTTAATTGCTTCAAAAACTACTGCAGTTTCTCTTAGGAACTCGTCTGTTCCTTGATGAAGATCACGTTTTTGTGAGAAGTGTAGTACTGCAAAATCTAACTGTCATCTGATTAGTGTAACATAGAAAAGGAGTATGGAAGGAGGAAAAGAATTTCAATAACAAAATCAGCTTATTATTATTATTAGATAATTCCAATTAATCCCTCCCTCTTTTCTCTATTTAAATCCTTTACTGATAGTGAGGTCAAGAAGGAGGGAGAAGAAGTAGAAATCAGTGGAGTGCTACACGAAGTTGAATCTCATTTTGCGAATGTATTCCTCATCTTGGAAGTTCTCCAACCCAGCAGGTGTTGCTGGTGTCTGGATTGATTAGTCCCCCTCTATGTTACTGTTGTTGTTTTGCATCTCTCCTTAAGATTCCTCAGAGGAGTCAACTACTGCTCTGGGAGTATCAAATTGCTGTGCTTGTAAAGGCAAAATAGACTGTTGAATCAGAGCACTAGTGAATGTATCCTAAGAAGGGTTATTTGGCTATTAAGAAGAAGTAGATTAATATGGCTGTGATCTCTCATTGATAGGAGTGTGGTCTTCATTGATCAGTTAATTGTAATTGTTGTTGTTAGTTGGGATGCTAGGATTGGTGGATTGTTATTGAGAATAATAGAATTGATTGGGCTCTTTGATATCAGTGTTACTGCTGGGAACTATAAATGTGTGTTTTTGATCTGCTTATTATTATTTTTCCTAGCGCTTTCTCATCGAATCCTAAAGCACTTTTAGCTATTACTTGACAGCTACATTCTCCTTCACTGCTTCTTCGTAGATCTGTTCTTTCTGCGTTTGATTAACATACATAAATTATTCTAAAGACCAAAATACACCAGCAATTAGTTAAATATTAATTGACTTACTTTTTTGTTAGATATTTGCAAATATGCATTGAGGGCTTGTAGCTTGATTATCTATTTCTGGTCAATCCTTGTTGCCTCCTCGAGTTACTGAATCCTAGATAAAGCATACTCCACTGCGTTGCCTAATCTATCGAAGAATTACTCATCGTTTATCTACTGTTATTAGTTAATCAGCTTATTTTTGATGCTCTCTAGGAACTGCAGGTATTATTGTCCACTGCTTAGATCCTATTGCAGTGGATATGCTTATCCTCCAAGTACTTTAGGTTTTTTTCTAGAGCTAGGGTTATTCGCAGCAAAACACAATAAACTTCCAGTACTAATACTAACTTTTAGTCCTGATTATTCCTGTTGTTACAGTTAATCTCCGCTGTTAGGATTGTCAGAAATCTATGTGCTGAGCTTCTAAGCTGATTACGATACAGACTCATTTAGCAATACCTTTGAGCTGTTCAGGTATTTAGTATTTGAGTGCGATTTGCTGAGAATCGACAAATATTAGGATGATTTAGCTAAGGGAGTCTTGAATTGCTTTGGGGGGAGTAGTAATACAGATGAGTTAGTTAGATTCGTAGAGCTATCAACCTAGAAAGATTATGAATTAGGCTACCGATCAGATGCTAAGGGTAGTCTACTACTGCTGATGCTGCCTCTCTCTTGAATCCTAACACTCTTCCTTCCTGTAGGAGAAAGCAAAAATTATCCATGAGACAAGTTGTTGTTGTTGTTGTTATTTTTGGTGTTATTAGTTTGTTATGCACTCGAATTATGAAGAATCGATTATTGCTAGAGTGACTAATGAGCATGAGTTGATTAATGGCTGTTTCTATTTGGATCGATGATCTATTAGACTTTCTGCTGTTCAATCAACTGCTATCTTCTATGTTCTTATTCGAATATCTGTTTAGCCTGCTGGTCAATGTCTCTGAACCGAATGAGATGCAATGACTAATCCCCAATTATATCTTCTATTTTGATATGCTTTTGTGGCTTCTTCCTCATTAATTTAGAAAGGCCTAGTCACTACTTACCTAAGTTGTTTCTTATTGTTTTTATGATTTTTGGTGTTATTCCGCAGAAAGTATGTTAGTTTGTTAAGATAATTAGATCAAATCTGAATTCTTGAATATTGTTTGCATTCTACCTTTCACTGATGGGTGGGTGAAGAAGAGTGAGTATGATTTTTACCTGTCTTATTAATTTCGTTTTATTAATCAAAGGTTGGTAATTGCCTTTTTACATTCATTTTCTCCAATGCCTAAATAGTAGTCTTTCAAACACCTTGCTAGTCTGGTGCATTCTGTTTTGTTTCTGAGGCACGGCAAAAAGATGATAATTCGAATCCTTGAAAGGTAAATAACTCCATTGAAAAGTCGAAATGTTATTTAATGAAATACACTTACATCTGATAATAAGTAATTAATCTCTTCTTACTCAGTAACTTGCAAGCATACATCTTACGTGAATAACAAAAATACAAATTTTAAACTTATTTTGAAAGAAGGTAATATATTGTTGATTGAGTTTGGTAGATTATTTCAATTAGATTTCTATGCTGATTGGCTTAGCTTTTGTGTTTATTGTCTGTTCATATTTATTTCTTTGTTGCTGTCAAAATAATCGAATAATATTTTAATATCTTTGTAAGCACCTAATCTAATCTCAAGTTGAAGTAATCATCTGATCTTGCACAGCAGTGGACTTATTAGTTCAACTCTACTTTAATCAAAGTATCAACCTACTATTGACCCTCAATTGCTTTAGGAATTTTCTTTGTTACCCTTTATTTTAAATAAGCTTTCTTTATTTGTATTTCACTTTGATAGAGGACTAGAGTTAATTGTTTCAAAATAGATGGTACTGCTGTGTTAGGAAAGAGATTAAATCAAACAAAGGTTTCTAAATCGAAGAGTTCAATGTGATAGCTATTAAAATATTATTAATTTCTATTTCAAGTTAGGATTTAAATTGACAATATTAAGGATTGCTCAACTATCTTGAACTCTTTAATTGCTTGCACAACATAAGGATAAGGAGAATTCAGATTCTTAATAGCGATAGGCATATAGAAGTATTCAACTGATGAGCCTCTAGTAGCTAGATGAAAAACAAGCACAGGCACTCGATCAAATGTACTAGCTAGTTGTTGCAGAGTCATAGTAGCTTTGTGCTAGCTAGGATAGGACAAAGGTCAGCGATAAAGAACAACTTCTGAGATAGCTAATTGCTCGTGAATTCGATGTTCAAAAATCAATGGAAATGTGGAGAAAATGGGTGTAATGGAGAATAGATTATGATTTCGATAGAATCACACCAGATACCATCCATCAAGAACTAGCAACTGGCAAGGCATTCTTTCATAAGTACGACAAACAAGGCAATCCCTGCTGCGTAGTCCTATTGAAAAATCACATTGCAGCAGCAACCACTAATGAGCAGACAATTAAATTCATGATCTTCATGATGGAAGTAGGTATCCGCATGGCAAGCGCCAGTGGTTCCAAGAAAATGTGTGTGTTGTGGGATCGAGAAGGGCTATCCTCAAAGAACTTCGACTTGAGCTTCATTTCGCTGATTAAGTCATTAATTTCGATGTTTTAAGACAACTACGCAGAGAGACTAGCACAAGTGTACATACTCCATCCAAGCTTTATCATGAGACAAGCGTTCAATGTGTTCAAGCCGTTTCTGGCGGATAAGGTAAAACAGAAAATTTAGATTCTAGATGGACTGACTTAGCTGCTGGAACACTTCGAAAGTGATGCGATTCTCAGAGTGCATGGAGGCACTAGCGATTTCGTATATTCCTATCCTTCTTCTTGTGTGGCTGATCCACTGAATGCAGTTCCCTCTGATTTCATCTAAACATGGCAAGCTAACATGGGCAACAGTGAGAATAAGGTATTTAATGATTCTCCAAGCAAGCTGTCTTATCTTACGAGCAGCCCTGCTTACAGAGCGAATGAAGAATTAGAAGATCCAGATGGACTCGCCTCTGCTTTCCAATCGATTGACAACAACTCCACAGAGTTTTTCAATCTGACAGATAACTTCAACAGAAACCAAAATAACTATGGAAACTACAACAATTCATAGAATGAACTTAATAATTTCGACAACGAAAACGATCGCAATCGCTGTGAGTCCTCTCACTCAAGCAGCTTCAGTCATTCCAAGACAAAGACAGCCAAAAACAACAATAACAACCATGACAAATGGAACAAGTATTTCAAAGAGGATTTCTAATAGAGTGATACATTCCAGCACTTGGAAGATTCCCATTTAGATAACAGACTCAAACTGAACGCTATGTCCTACTACTCAGAGCCTGTGGTGAGTCACTCAGGGTGTTGCTGCGGCTCTAAAAGCAGCTCTAAATCATCTTGCAACGTGTTCTGAAAATGCAGTCACTAATTGATGCATTTGTTTTACTTTCTGCTGGTATTTATGTTTATTATTGTTTGATAGTATCGCATTGTAGATAACTAACTCAAGATAAATGGGATCCAATTTTTTATTAGAATAAGTTGAATATTAACGCAGAAAACAATAAAAAAAAACAAGAACAAAAAAGTCTACTTTTTATCAGTTGATTTGTTCATTATTCACCCTCTTTTTCCTTGATCTAATCCAGGAGTTCTTATTGCAGCTCAGAGTTCTGATAATCCACTTGCTAGAGTTCATTCGAGATTCTATGCACACTTTAAAGCTGCTGTTCGACATTCATCTCTTCTTGTGGTTTATCTCCGTCGAATTGTTCATTTAACCTGTTCTGACGATAATCCAAATAGCCAATGCCAGTAGCTTCTCTTTAAAGGTTGCTGTGAGTTGGCTTGCTATTGTCTCTGTCACATGAAATGAACGTAGATGGTTAAAATTTGCACTATCCTACATTGAATTTCAGCTGCTCTATAGAGTGAAGAGGAAGAGGAGAATTGATTGGCTCAGAATTCAAAGGAGCAGCAGGTTCTTAACTGATTTAAATCTCAATTGGACTGATCTTCACCAGCAGCTTAGAATAACACAGCTCATGATGATTGTGATGTTTATTATCGTTGTTGCCATTGCTTTTGTGGTTGTTTTCAATGATAATCGGTGGCTTTCCACCATCAGTTTCGATTTTCAGAATCTCATTTAAGTCTGGAGGATTATGGTGGTGGTGGCTATGGTGGTCACGGCAATATGTTTGCTGTTATCTCAATTCACTCTCCAATCTATGAATGGCTCGCTTCTGTTCTTCGATGAGTTACTACTATTACTTGATTCGCTAACTCCAGAAATGGATTTTCTCTTCGATCTCTTTGATCAACAAGCTGTTATTATTGTTGTGATGGTTATGGTTATCGTCATGGCCATGGTCATGATGATGATGGTGGTGTTGATTGTTAGACTCAGCTTCTTTTAATAGATTCTAAAGAATGAGTATTTATCTGGCCAGCTCTTCATTTCTGGTTTAGAGATTCTGTATTTAATATTCAAATCCTCTTTAGAGCTCTAGTTTTTCATTGAGAATTCCTTCCTTTTCTCGGACTAAGCTGTCATACTGAGCAGTCAATAAACCTAAATCCCTTCTGTATTCTTCCAGTTTGGTATCTTAATTCTATATGGCATGCTGCAATTAGCATATTTAGCAATCCCTTTCTTAAATAATATCTCTTAGCTAACATATTTCACGTTTTTAGAAATGAATTATGTCCTCAAGTTGCTTGATACGAGTGTTTCGGTGCTCTAAAGCAGTAGTCAACTGTTGAATCTACTCAATGAGTTCGTTGAGTTTACTATGATTGTTCTAGATCTGTTTCTTAAGTTCAAATATTTAGAGATTTAACTAATGCGTTTGCTGCCTCACAGCATCTTGCATCTAAGTATCCTTAATATCTTTGAGATTCTTGAGTAGTTGTTCTAATCTCCGAACTTCTGTGAGATCCTCAATGAAGACAATCTACTCGATTTACTCAGGCACTCGATTTCTCAGCTGCACCAACTCATTTATTAGTTTCGAGTTCTCTTCTTACAGCCTAAATAATTCATAAAAATTAGCCAGCATTCATCAACAAAAAAGTCCAAATAAGTTATTAACCTCTTGAATCTCTTACAGTTTGTTGTTCTCCTTGAGTTGGTTGATTTCGAGAGTGTTAGAGTTGTCAATCTTGATGATTTTCTCTACATAAATAGGGTTCTCAGATGTCGACGAAAATGCATAGTTTGGTCTATCCACAGATTGGATTCGTTTAATTTGTGGATTGCGGTTCTAGAAGATCTGTGAGATGTTTATTGGCTGGGAGCTTCGATACACGTATGTCTCAGTTGAATTGTCAATGAGTTACTCACTTTCTTTGATTTCTCCCAGGATTTTGCTGAAGTGAAGTCCATTCGAATTAGAGATAGTGATTTTGTGGTCTGGACGGCTTTATTCGATCAGTTTCAAGCCATGAAGGTTAGATGATGGAGAGGATTAATGCACTCCAGTGCTTTGTCCCAGAGTTGTACTGTTATTAAATGGCTACGATTACTGATGCTGCCTTGTTGGTGAGGGATAACTGTGAAGAGAGTGTTATTGCTAAGGGATTTGAGCTTGCACAGGAGAAAATTACTAGACATGTTGGGTTCTCGAAAAAGATAGTTATTCTTAATACTATTTGGAGGAGGCGTATGGATTAACTGTAGGGCGGTTGCTCATTGAGTTGTTAGGGCAATCCAATTAAGAACCAATTAAACAAAAAGAAATAGAGGGCTTTAGAAGATAACTACAAATCGTGTTTGAAAGTAATAATATCTTCTTTTTGTTTAAGAATTTGAAGTTCTAGGGAGAAGGATGGCTGCTTAAGAAGGGATAACATTCGAAACTGGCGATTGAGTAAAATCACTCAAGCATGTCAGCCCAGATATTCAGGAAGTCAGAACTAAAATCATTTATTCTGTCATTGATGTTTTGATTTGAATAATATCTATCTCGGAATTCAATGAGATCTAAGATTAAAGACTTCCAATAAACAAACGAAGACATCAAATATGACTTACAAGATAGCAAATGCTGTTCAGATCTTAGAGTGAGTGATCTTAAGATGCAAGTTTCTATTAAAAAAAGACTTGAAAAAAATGGAAGAACATCATGTGTTGATGGAAGTTTTCTTTAGTCTCTCTAATCGATCATATTAATTAAGATTCTACTTTCGATCATCATCATCTTGAATTGGTTGATGTCTTCTTTTACAGACGGCAACGATTGAATAATTTCAAGCAAGCAAGAGAAAATATCAAACATAATAACTAATACAAATCAACTAATTCCTTGATTTATCTAGCCTCGCCTGTATTGGAAGTAATAACTAGAAACAAAAGAAATAATTGAGATTATCATGGAACTATCTCTTGTGCGACATAATTGAATGAATTTAAATATCCGTGCTGGATGAATATTTAAATATATTCAACAGAATATTATTATTAACTCGTACTTTCACGACATCCTTTCTTCTTCAATTTAAAATTTAAACTTATCAAAGAAATATTTAAACAATTATCAGCACTTTACAAACATGCTCATACTAACTCACAGCAATTATAAAAGGTACTCATTGTCTCAATAGTCTTTGTATTCCCAGAGCATCCACTTGCGATCCAGAGAAGTAGTTGCAAAATATTTCTGGGAGGCATCGAGAGTCACTGAAGTGATTTTAGACTCATGCGATTTATAAGTCTTCACTAGAGAGAAATCCTTTGCATTCCATAGCTTCAGTGTGTTGTCGTAGCTCACTGATGTAAAGTAATTGCTCCCGTTCTTCTGGAATTTCACATCGCTGACGAGTTTCAAATGCCCAGGTAAGGTATGCATACATGCCCTTCTTCGGATATCGAAAACTCGAAGAGTGTTGTCTTCACTCCCAGTCACTAGTTAAAACCCATTCTCGGAGAAGTCAGCGGCAAGGATTCCTTTCACGTGATATCCTGAGAAAGGAAGGATCCCTTTGCCGGTTCTAAGATCCCAGATCATGCCGTATCCTGAAAGATCTCCTGTAAACAACAATGACCCATCGGGATGTAAGGCACATGCATAGACTGGTTTGCTATGGCCGCTCTAGAGATAGACTTCTTTTTGTCTAGCGATATCCCAGAAGCGCCAAGTGCAATCATGAGAGGTGGAGAGTAAGTATTTCCCTGTTTGATGGTAGGCTAAGCGATTCACTCTGTCTTCGTGTCCACTCAGAACTACTGATTTCTACAGCTCCGTTGACTGGTCGAAGCTCCAGATTCTGATGTTAGTGTCGCTAGAGCATGTAGCTATATGATTGAATTGATCAGATTGCAAGGAAGAACTATCAGGGTTCCAGGTTACGTCATGAACCTTTGACAAATGCCCTTCGAGTCTGCATTTCAGATCAGATGAAGGAATATTCCAGATCTTCGTCACACCCGATCCACCAGCTGTGGCGAGGTACTAGCAATCTGGGTTGAATGCTCCTCTTGAGACAGTGCTGGAGTCAGCAAACTAACTTAAACACACGTCAAATTTCATAGCTCTGTTTATCGCATTCATTTGTTTTTTCTCTTCGATCAGCGGGTCGATTTCTATTCTGGTGATCTTCGAAGCGTAGACTCTCCTGGATGCTCTCAACAAGGAGTACTCTGCGATGAGCTCTCTGATGCCTGTGAGCTCGCGAGGTCCAGGGTAATAGAAATGATCGTTTTCATCATTTTGCTTGTTTTTCTCTTCTTGCTTTATGAATTAAGGCAACTCGCCGTGTTCCATGATGTACTCTGCTTGGACTCTCTTTAAACGTTCTCGACGGTCAACTTAGTTCTCTCCGAAATAGCATATTGGTTCACCGAGCTGTCTCAACCGATTCTTGACGTCTTTGTCGTTAGTAGGCACGATCATGCTCGTTGCTTTCTTCTTCAGCTCCAATTTTCGCATGTTTTCCTCATGACGACGAATAGTCTCTTAGGCATGCTCACTTAGCTCAAGCACCTCTACATTTGAAGATCCTGCTGGTGCAGCCCCTGCTGCTGAGCCTGGTAGAGATTTGAGTTCTTTCTTGACTCCAGATACTGCAGTTGATGCTGTAGATAAAGCTGAAGATGAGAGTGAAGGTGATTGCTAAGCTACACTAGATATTCCTGAAGGAGCATTCTCTGCATTATTTGCCTGCTATGACTACCTTCTTTTGTCTTCTTCTATGATCCTTTGAAGTTCTTGTTCCTCCAGTGAGCCAAAGTACACTCGCTCTTCTGATTCTTGTTCCATTTCAGACATTTTGATATTGATTGGTGTAGGGTGGATCTAAAATTAATAACTTAAATAAAACTCGAAAAAAAGAATGATTTTGTATTGTGCGTTGGGTTAATTAAGAGATAAATGTTCTTCCATAAGTGCTATTATTGCTTGTTTGATTTCTAGACGTATATTGTTTAATATCGTGAGTTAGATTAATTCCAAGGAGAATTCGATATTCTGTGTCAGGATTTCTTTAAAGAATTGATGAACTTGCTTGCTTTTAATCATTGTACATTTGAATTAGAGGATATCAACAATGCTTTATATTTTCTCAATCATGGCTGAATGAATGTCAAAATACGCTTGCCAATCCCACTTTTCATAAATCAATTTAACTAAAAGAAAGAATCAACAATCATCCTTTGAAAGATTGGCAATATTTTGTCTTGACATAAAGCAAAAGATGAACATCCAAGACAACAATCAATGACCAAAGAATCAATTATTATTAAATGATATTGCTTTCTGTGCATCTTATATTAGCGTGAAAAGCATCAAAAGCGATCACTGTGTCTTCTTTTCGTTGGGCTCAGGTGGTTTGGTCTTTTCTGAAATGATGAATGCCAGGATTACAACAATAATGGAAATACAAATAATCGTGTAATATGTCCTTCTGCTGGGCTTAAATGCTGAGTCTGTCGAGCAGGCAAGGATGTTCCATTAAGCTCCAGCTACTTGTGTCTTCTGCCATGTGCCCACATCCATCGAGATTGACTAGTATCTCTCTACAATCAAAGCAAACAGAAAAACAAATAAACATCTATTAGAATCTTTGTTGAAAGGGTAATAATATCTTATTTAAGCAATTAGAAGATGTCATTTTTAATAGCCTATCTTTTTCTTGTTTCTTACCTAGATCCATTGAGAGTTCTAGGTTTTAGACTTCCAAGTTGAACTCAGCTCCATTCTGCTGATAGTTCTTAATATCGTACCCGACGAAACCAGTATGTGCAAAATCTGCTACGAACCCATTGTCCTACTGATTCAAAGGGTAGTCATAATGTTGCAATCGAAGGTTTTGCTCTTATGCCTCAGGTAGTAGTTCATTCCAAGGATGAGACTTAAACTGTTACATTCATAAAACCATTCAATAAATCATGACAGATACCTGGTAGAGGTAGAGTAATTCAATAAAAACACTGCTTGCCTTGTGGTCGAACTCATCCCATACATAGTCTCTGCCAGTCTTAGTAACGCATTAGTCTGTGTAGAATGTCTAAGCAGTGCAAAAGATCAGTCAAATTAATTAAACAAGCTTCATTTGGTGTAGTAATTTAATATGATTGTTCGATGCTTTCTTCGTTACAATAGCGGCGAACTTATAGTAAGACAAGTCAGTGTGATGCCACGCAAGAGCAATCAAATCAAAGGAGGAATTACTCAAGTTCGTCAAATTAGCACTTACGATTCTCTCCAGCCCATCGTTTGTAGCACCAAGCACAAACAGAGCTACACCTGTGTAAATTCAAAAGTATTATGTTTCTGATAGTATTAACCAAAAATAATGGTTAATTTGTGTGTACCTGGTGGAGAAGTGTAGTTCCTTGCGAATTTGATATTTTTATACTGCATGCGATGCTCGTCTCCAGTGATTTTGAATTCATTCAGATCTCCGGTGTTGTTCTCTTCAATATAAATCACCTCGCCGAAGAATTTACTCTTATGATCGAAGGCTATCCAATCGACTGCGAGACCGGTTGAGATTAAGGTGGAGTTTACTTGATAAACAATATTGAATCCGGTGTTAGTGACATTAGACACGCTGACTACGTAGTCATTCAGTCGGTTGTTTGTCGACTGGAAACTAGATATCGAGATCAATACTTCTGGAATTACTCCTTCCTCATAGACTTTCTGAAATAAAACAGGCACAACTCTTACTTCAGGTCCTTTGAGTTTCTATTTTATTGTCGAGTGGTCTCTGCCTTTCTAGTGGATCTATGCAGTCACAGAGCTAACTGCTAATAGCACAACGCTTAAGATAATAAGAAGATGTTACTGGTGTTTCATTTACAATATTAAGATTGTTTTTGTTATAAATTGATTATCTGTGGGCTGAGATAAGGTTGATAATTTCAATTTGAGTTGTATCTGCTTCTTTGATTCATTCTTGCAGTTAGATTGGGGGATTGGATGGATAATAATGGAAAAGATAATATTAATTCATAATTCAAAGAAAGATTCTAAGACATAATAGCAGTCTAGGATGTTTTTCATACATAAACTACATTGTCTAAGTAATAAATCGAACTGTTGGTATTCATACTGTTGGTTGTCTTCAACTACATACAAATATTGGGTGATGTATGATTAGAAATAGTTAAATATGACAGCTTGTAAAACTAGCTAACAATAAGTCAAAGAGAAGGCTATTAATTTAGTAAACTGAACAAGAGAGGAGAAACAAAGTAAGATATTCTTCCAAAAAAAAGCTGATCCTGTTTTTGATTCCGAAACTTCTTGTGTGTTTAAAAAAATTAAACCACTCTAGAT
>Ga0302271_10002466_pt1 | contig 16631 bp, 6 predicted proteins | sample III_Bog_N1_1_FD_198767 | JGI IMG/M metagenome (GOLD analysis project Ga0302271, IMG submission 198767) | Peat permafrost microbial communities from Stordalen Mire near Abisko, Sweden - III_Bog_N1_1 | ecosystem: Environmental > Terrestrial > Soil > Wetlands > Peat | place: Sweden: Abisko...
TTTTGAATGTTATGATTAGGGATTCGGTGTTTATACTTGGGCTGATGGCAGAAAATTAGAAGGTGAATGGGCAAATGGAAAACACCATGGAAAAGGAAAGTACACTAGCCTGGATGATACAGTCAAAATAGGAATATGGGAAAATGGAATACGTATCAAATGGATTGAAGACGGAGAAGGTGGAGCTGGAGATGGAGCAGCTCAGTGATAAACAAAATAAAAGTAGTTAATCGATGAAAAGAAACATACAAACTACGACAAATTTATGTTCCTGTTTATCAGAAAATCACTGTAACCAGCGAAAACTCGCCCCCCCTTCCCCCACCCAAATAAAATCCAATAAAAATTAACTTATCCCTCATATATACCATCTATCTTTTCTTTGTAACTTTGAGAATCTTGGGTAGATTGAAAGAGATATGTTCGAAAAAACTTAAGAAATCATATTATCTTATTCGATTGTCTAATAAGGAGCAGTGAAATTAGGCATGCTCTTAATTCAGATTCCTATGCGAAAGCTCTTTAATTTAATTAGTATTTTCGAAGTCATTTCTTTAAGAACTCTTACTGATTTTCCTGCGAAATTGTTAAATTGATCAAAAAATATTCAGAAAAGAAAAGTAATTGCTTAAAACACAGCCAATCGTTAGATTGCCTATTTCCTCCTTTGCATTCTTCCACAGTAGATCCATAAAAAAGTATTTCACTAATCTTATGGGATAGCAGTGCTCTTAATGCGCAACTTGCATGGAAGGAAATCCTAATGGAACTCAAAATGAATAAGAAATCGGAGACAAGAAGTCACAAACAATGAATAACTTTGATCCTGAAAAAGAAATGTTTGGTTTAAGTAAACAAATTAAATGATTAACAATGCTGATAAATATTTAAATAAGCAAAATGATTAACATAATTCAATGAAATATTAAAAATAGCATGGCTTAATTATTAATATTTATTGATTATTGGTTTTTTGTTAAATTCTTAAGTTAAACCACCTTATACATTCGTAGGAAGGGTTATTTATGATGGAGAGCAGAAAGGAAACGTCCAGGATGGATATGGAGTACAATAATATCCAGATAGAACTAGATATGAAGGCAACAATATTATCTTTTAGTGTTTAAATATTCTTTGAATTCCAAGCTCAACTTGAATGACAAATGTTTGTTGAAAATTGATGGCTTGCAGGTGAATGGCTGAATAATGAATATCATGGAAAAGGAAAAATCTACCATAATAATGGTGATACTTACGAAGGAGAATGGCAACGAGGTAAGGCTAATGGCAAAGGTACATACATCCATGCGAGTGGAAGATATGTGGGTATGTGGAAGGAGGACCTTCAACATGGGCAAGGTGTCGAAATATGGAATGATGGTTCCAAATACAATGGAAATTTTGTGAATGACAATAAATAAGGAAGAGGAACATTAACCTTTGCAGATGGGTAAGCAAATTAGTTTATTTTGTTGTTCTTTCTCAAGAAGCTATTAATCTGATTATATTCTTGATTTCTGTCAATCAACAGGTCGACATATTATGGCGAATTGAGTAACAATACAATATGCGGAGTGGTATGATAAATAACAAAGATAATCTTCTTTTAAGGTTTAATAATATTTCTGCTTTTTAAATTAATAGGGAGATTATCTTTGGGCAGATGGAGGAATGTATCATGGAGATTGGTCGAACGGCAACATGCATGGCAAAGGAGTCAGCACTTGCAACGATGGAAATAAATATGAAGGAGAATATTAGAATGATAATAAACATGTACAAATATTTGATTTTTATCTTGCTAAATTACAAGAATTTTCTTATGCATATTTGATTGTTATGATTAGGGATTAGGTGTTTTTACTTAGTCTGATGGCAGATAATATGAAGGTGAATGGGCAAACGGAAAACAACATGGAAAAGGAAAGTACACTCACCTGGATGGAATAGTTAAAATAGGAATATTTGAAAATGGAGAATGTACCAAATGGATAGAAGAAGGAGAAGGTGGAGCTGGAGATGGAGCAGCTCAGTGATAGATAAAAGTATTTATTCAGTGAAAAGAAGCAATCAAACTATTTCTAATCTCTAGTACTATTTTATCAGCAAATCTCTGCAACCAGCTCGAAAATGCTTCCCAATTCAATAATAATTAACTGATCACCCATGTCTACAATCTATGTTTTTCTTTTTTCTGCTTCAAGAATCATGAAAAAGAAAACCATTTCAATTTTGTCAAAGAAGCAATATGCCCCAATAGATAGAGAGTGGTAATATGAGGGATAGGTATTGCATAAAAAAACTTTAAATTGTAACTTTCTTGAAATTTAAAACCTAACACAAACCGTTTCCCACCAACCGAGTTATTCAGTTAGCAAAACAACTTTCACGTATTTTAAGTTCTTTTTTCTTCTACTACACAGAATATTCGCTAAAGCAATCATCTTTTGAGGAATGCTTTTAACAACAAATGTATCAAATATGTTTGTCTCCTTATTGTAGAATCCTTGAGTGCATAGTCACTTCATAATAGCTATCCATCATGGATTGTCTCTTCCCTAATACCTCATTGAACAAGAGAACGTAAGTATGCTTCGAGCATGCGTATGATCTGTTGGATGAAGGAATGTAGCTAAAATTATCCATGAAAATATCAAAAAATCACCATTTTCGAAGCAATAAAATTCAAATTAATTAATATTCTAAATAAAACTCAAACATCTCTTGGGATCACAAAGTAAAAATTAAAAATTATCAACCTTTGATCATGTTCCCAATATCTCCCAATAAGGCATAAAATATTATTTGCTACTCAATTCAATTCTTTTCTATTTTAAAGAAACCAACTAAGATTCCTTTTGAGTTCCTCCTGTTCAAGTAAAATCATCTTTGACAGAAATAATTAAAGTTAAGAATGAATTCATTCATACTACATACAAATATTGTAAGGAAGAAAGATATTCGGACTACTGAGGTAGCTTTTTGTGTTATTTTTTGTTATTTTGAACTATTTCTAGTTTTGTCCTGAACGAGTAGATCCTCTCCTCATTTGCTCACTTTTTGAATAGAGAATTCCTTGGATCATGCAAAGAGCGGATTGCCTGCTTAAAGCTCTCTCATTCTTTTCATTTTTCTATTCCTCTTCAGTTGCAGCATCTGCACATTGTGTGCTTGCATTATTTAGATTATTCGTGCTGTTATCGTTCTGCTGTTCTATGGAATATTACTGATAGAAGTCAAATTATTGTTGATATTGTTTTGATGGTAGTTATGATTATGATGGTGATGGTGACTATGAAGCTAGCTGAGATGATCAAAGAGTTGGTTTGTTTCATTGCTCTTGATATTCTTCCATTCTTCACCATGACTGAGAAGACTTAGACTATTGATTCGTTCATTAGCCCCCGACTCAGCGAGAAGCTTCCTGAGTGGACATTTTCTCTGGTACATCCCAACGAAATATCCTGCAATATATAGCCCCACCATTCATCCACCCATTATTACAAGAATCAGAAGGATATTGGAGACTTTAGAACTCACAAGATCAAAACAGGTTTACTTCTCATGCGGACTCCCATCGTTTGTCTGCAAAAATCGAAAAATAAGCAATCAGAAAGAGAAGATTAGTTTGTAAGGTGAACACATCAAATATCCTTTAATTATTAATAGATTCTTATCATAAATATTCCACCAACTAGCTTGAAAAACTTTTAATTATTTGTGGTTTTGAGCTTATTTGATTTACACAGTTTGGTCAAAACTTGTTCAACAAGCAAAGGATACTTAATTTCTTTTATTTTATTTATTTATTTCAAAAGCTGAACTGCACAACAACAAAATACTATCATAACAATGGTAATAATATAGACTAATATTTTTTAATTTTTTCTCTTTTTTTAAATTAGAAATTATTCTTCAGCTTATCTAGGAAGAAAAGTAGTAAAAACCAAAGGAGACACTTAATTGTAAAAAATAATCAAAAATGAAGGATATTATCTTAAAACTGGAAGGCGAAAAAATACTCCTATTTACTTGGAGATGAAAGAATAGCTACGACAGTTAAATTAATTCAATTGATTGTAGAGTTACAAGAGAATATGAGATAAGAATGATGTGTGGGAAATGAGAAGATATTATTGAGATTTACCAATTGTTATTAATAGCTCACAAACATTAAATTAACTTGAATAATTTGAAGAGAGGTTTGTATTGTTTGATTTATGAAAGAGAAAGGGATCTGATTGAAATCAAGGACTTAACTGGCCTTCAAAAAGTTTGAGGACAAAGTAAAGGGTGGATTCTTTTTGAATGTTGTAATCAGAAAGAGTTTTTTTGTCTTTGAGTTGCTTTCAGTGAAAAGGAGTCTCTATTAATCAGTAGAAAATTTAAATTATATCCTTGACATTATCGATAGTATCAGAAACCTTTATTATCATCTAGGATAATGGTCTTACCAGTAAGCGTTCTTAACAAAAATATGTATTGAAATTATTATCACAAGCATTTGTTTGAAGCTAAGAGACATTCAATCTAATAAACACTCAAAACATCTAAAGAATCTTAATTAAGTTTTTTTGCCTTAAAGTTAACCAGAATCCTCCATTAATTATTAGAAAATTTGAAAATAAAATCAACAAGAAAAAACTAGAAGGTATCTTATTATTTCTTCATTCTAAAGACATCGAAGGGGATCAACCTATGTAATTTTATCTTAATTCCCATTAAAAATTTGCTCCAAATTAGCGATCTTTCTTGTCTCTATTCTCCCCCCAATAATTTTTAGAATAGCCCTCGAATGATAACAAAAACATGAATATTCACAAACAGCAAAATAACTTTAACTTTGAGGATCTTGGGTAGATTGTAAGATTTATGTTCTAAAAATTTGAGAAATCCAATAATCTAGTTCGATTGAAAAATAAATCACAGTGAAATTAAGCATGCTCTTAATTCAGATACCCATGCATACTAAAGCTCTTTAATAAATGAACTGATAATATTATTTAATTATTATTTTTTGAAAGATATTACTTTAAGAACTCTTTTTCTTGATTATCCTGTGAAATTGTTAAATATTTGATAAAAAAAAAAAATTCAGAAAAAAAACAAAACAATTGCTTAAAACAAACCCAATAGTTAGTTTTCCTTTCCACCTTTTCATTCTTCCACTGTAGATCAAGAAATAAATTATTTCATTATTCTTATGGGATAGTGCTTTTAATACCCAACTTGCAAGGAAGGAAATCTTGATAAGACACATGTTGTCGTAAGATTTTTTGGGAGTTCGAATCCTATTTGAAATATCACATTAATCCTATTGACTGAAATCCAATTAGGTACCAGATCCACTGAACTTCAGCATTGCTTCCAAGCAGACTCAAACAGAGAAAATCAATTCAAAAGCTGGACATGTAAGAGCAATTAATGATATTTTTATTCAAAAAAAAAGTTAATTTTTTCGCTGGAAACTAGTCTTCTCCAAAATAAGATAATGATACTCAAAATGAATAAGAAACGAGCGACAAGCAGTCATATACAATAAACGCCTTTGATCCCGAAAAACAAATACCTGCTTCAAGTAAACCTTTTGGATGATTAATGGTGCTGAGAAAAATATAAAAATAAGCAAAATGATAATAATTATTCAAAGAAATATTAACAATAGTATGGCTTGATGATTAATATATTTTGATTTATTGGGTTTTATTGTTGTTGTTAGATTCTTAAGTTAAACCGCCTTATGCATTCGGAGAAAAAGTTCTTTATCATGGAGGATGGAAAGGAAACGTGCAGGATGGAAACAGAGAACAATAATGGCCAGATGGAACTAGATATGAAGGTAATAATATTATCTTTTAGAGTTTAAATATTCTTTGAATTTCAAACTCAACTTGTATGACAAATGTTTGTTGAAAATTGATGGCTTTTTGTAGGTGAATGGCTGAATAATGAATAACATGGAAAAAGAAAAATCTACCATAATAATGGTGATATTTACGAAGGAGAATGTCAACGAGGTAAGGCTAATGGCAAAGGCACAATCATCTATGCGGGCAAAGGAAGATATGTGGGTATGTGGAAGGATGACCTTCAACATGGATAAGGTGCCCAAATATGGAATGATGGTTCCAAATACACTGGAAATTTTGTGAATGGCAAAAAATAAGGAAGAGGAACAATCACCTGGGATGATGGGTTAGGAAATTAGTTTATTTTGTTGCTCTTTCTCAAGAAGCTATTAATCTGTTTTAATTCTTGATTTCTGTCAATTAACAGGTCGACATATTATGGCGAATGGAGTAACAATACAAAATGCGGAGTGGTATAAAAAATACCAAAGATAATCTTCGTTTAAGATTTAATAATTTCTGTTTTTTGAATTAATAGGGAGAATATTTTTGGGCAGATGGAGGAATGTATTATGGAGATTGGATGAACAGAAGCAAGCATGGAAAAGCAGTCTACACAAGGAACGATGGAAGTAAATACGAAGGATAATATTAGAATGATAAAAAACATGTAAAAAATTTGCTTTATCTTACTAAATTAAGAGAATATTTTAATAAATTTTGTAATGTTATGGTTAGGGATTTGGTGTTCATTCTTGGTCTGATGGCAGATAATATGAAGGTGAATGGGCAAACGGAAAACAACATGGAAAAGGAAAGTACACTCACCTGGATGGTACAGTCAAAACAGGAATATGGGAAAATGGAAAACGTACCAAATGGATAGAAGACGGAGAAGGTGGAGCTGGAAATGGAGCAGCTCAGTGATAGATAAAAAGTATTTAATCGATAAAAAGAATCGTTTTAACTATTACAAATTTTAGTCTTGTTTTATCAGCAAACCTCTGCAACCAGCCAGAATATCCCCCAAACCTAAACTAATCCAATAAAATAAACTTATCACTTATTTCTACCATCTATGTTTTCTTTGTACATACCTTAAAAGCTTTTTTCTGAAAATCTACATTTTTCTCCTCCCAAGCAAGAATCATGAATCTTAAATGCCTTTCCAATTTCAAATGGGAAGCAATATGCCCCAAATTATTTGGCAAAATGAGGGGGATATTGCATAGAAATTTTCATTTAACGCTAAGCACTTTCTTGACATTTAAACTTAGTAAAAATCATTTCCCCAAAGAGTTATTTAGTATCAAAGCAACTTTCGCTTGTTTAAAGTTTTTTTTTAAAACTTTTCAGAATATTCTCCTCAGTAATCATCGTTTGAAGAATGCTTTTACAACAAATGTATCAACACATGCTGATCTCCTTGATTTATCAAAATCCTTGAATGTACGGTCTCTTCATAATAACTGTCCATCATGGACTGTCTCTTCGCTGAATCCAATTGAACTAAAGTCCTTAAGTAGGTTTCGAGCATGTGTCTGATACCAAATAATCACATAACCACCATTTTCGAAACAACAAAATTCAAATCAATTAATATTCTAAGTATTATCTCCCATACATTTGGGATCTCAAGTAAAAATTATAATTATCAATCTTTAATCATGTTCCCAGTATCTCCAATAAGATTTTTTTAATAAAATGCAACTCAATTCATTTCTATTTTAGAGAAAAACATCTAAGCTCCCTTTTGAGTTCCTATTCATGTAAAATCTTCTTTGACAGAATAATAACTTTAACTTTAAGAACTTTGGTAGATTGAAAGAGATATGTTCGAAAAACTAAAGAAATCCAATAATCTAATTCGATTGTCTAATAAGTTGAAGTAAAATTAGACATGCTCTTAATTCAGGCACCCATGCTAAAGTCTTTAATAAGTGAGCTGATAATATAATTTAATTATTATTTTTTTGAAAGATATTACTTTAAGCACTATTTTTCTGATTATCCTGTAAAATTGTTAAATTGATCAAAAAAATAATTAGAAAAGAAAAATTATTGCTTAAGGCACTGCCAATCGTTAGTTTACCTACCTCCTCCTTTTCATTCTTTTACACTAGATCTATAAAGAAATTATTTCATGAATCATATGAGATACCAGTGGCCTTAATGCGCAACTTGCAAGGAAAGAAATCCTTATGATAAGACACATGTTGTCGTAATATTTTTTGAGAGTTAGAATCCTAATTGAAACATCACATTAAATCCTTTTGACTGAATTTCAATAAGGTACCAGCTCCACTGAACTCCAGCATCGGTTCTTTACCGACTCAAGCAGAGAAAAGCAATTCAGAACACGAGCATGTAAGAACAATTATTGATATTGATATTCAAAAAGAAGATATTATTTTTCACTGGAAATTAGTCTTCTCCAAAAGAAGATAATGGAACTCAAAATGAATAAGAAACGAACGACAAGCAGTCACAAACAATGAACTACTTTGATCCTGAAAAAGAAATGCCTGCTTCAAGTAAACAAATTGGATGATAAATGATGCTGAGAAAAATTATTAAAATATGCAAAATGATTAAGATATTTCAAAGAAATAGTAAAAATAACATGTCTTAATGATTAGTATTTATTGATTTATTGAGTTTTTTTGTTGTTGTTGGATTCTTAAGTTAAACAACCTTATAAAATATGAGGAAGGGTAATTTATGATGAAGGGTGGAAAGGAAACATGCGGGATGGATATGGAAAACAATATTGATCAGATGGAACTAGATATGAAGGCAACAATATTATCTTTTAGAGTTTAAATATTCTTTGAATTCCAAGCTCAACTTGAATGACAAATGTTTGTTGAAAATTGATGGCTTGCAGGTGAATGGCTGAATAATGAATATCATGGAAAAGGAAAAATCTACCATAATAATGGTGATATTTACGAAGGAGAATGTCAACGAGGTAAGGCTAATGGCAAAGGCACAATCATCTATGCAGACAAAGGAAGATATGTGGGTATGTGGAAGGATGACCTTCAACATGGATAAGGTGTCCAAACATGGAATGATGGTGGCAAATACTATGGAAATTATGTGAATGGCAACAAATAAGGAAGAGGAACATTAATCTTTGCAAATGGGTAAGCAAATTAGTTTATTTTTGTTGTTCTTTCTCAAGAAACTATTAATCAGATTTCATTCTTGATTTCTGTCAATTAACAGGTCGACATATTATGGTGAATTGAGTAACAATACAATATGCGGAGTGGTATGATTAATTTCCAAAGATTATCTTCTTTTAAGATTTAATAATTTCTGTTGTTTGAATTAATAGGGAGATTATCTTTTTGCAGATGGACGAATGTATCATGGAGATTGGATGAACAATGTCATGCATGGCAAAGGAGTCAACACTTGGAACGATGGAAATAAATATGAAGGAGAATATTAGAATGATAAAAAACATGTCAAATATTTGATTTTATCTCAAGAATTGTCTTATTCATATTTTGAATGTTATGATTAGGGATTCGGTGTTTATACTTGGGCTGAAGGCTAAAAATATGAAGGTGAATGGGCAAACGGAAAACAACATGGAAAAGGAAAGTACATTCACCTGGATGGTACAGTCAAAACAGGAATATGGAAAAATGGAAAACGTACCAAATCGATAGAAGACTGAGAAGGTGCAGCTGGAAATGGAGTAGGAGCAGCTCAGTATTGATAGATAAAATAAAGTATTTAATCAATTAAAAGAAGCATACAAACTATTTCTAATATCCAGTCCTGCTTTATCATCAAATCTCTGCAACCCGCTAGAAAATACCTCAATTCAATAATAATTAACTGATCACCCATGTCTACCATCTATGTTTTCTATTTTCTTCTCCAAGAATCATGAAAAATAAATACTTTTCCAATTTTGTTAAGGAAGCATTATGCCTCGAGAGAGAGAGATTGATAATATGAGGAGGGTATTGCATAAAAATTTTCATTTTAATCTCAAACTTTCTTGAAATTTAAAACTTAACAAAAATAGTTTCCCACCGAGTTATTAATTTCATCTTTCCTTATTTGGATGTGTTGCTAAAATTGTATTTTTATGAAAATAATTATCAGAGCTGCTATGAATATCCTCTTTTCTAAAACCTAAGCTAGAATCTGATTAAACAGTTTCTTCCAAACTTACATATATCCTGTCTCTCTCTCGAATCAATTAATTCACAGAAATTTTAAACAGATCTTTAAATTTTAGAATATTGTTGATTCTAAAAAGGAACTATTTTTCTAAGAAATTCTGGCATTTTATCTAACTCTCCATCTCAAATTCAGCAATTCTAGTTTCGATTATCACTCATGATTCAACATGTGGATAAAAATGCTTTTCGCTTTCAAACTGCCATGCGCCTTTTATTTTCTTCGCAGTAGATAGAATCTCAAATGTGAATTCGCATTAACTAGGCATTGAAAAATACTTGTAATAAAAAGTCATTAATTAATTGAATTTGCTTCTTTAGCAATTAATTATATTTAACTACAAAATTACTTCTAAAATAAATACCCCTTTCTTAAAAAATTTCATATTTTTTCTCATACGCTGGTGGGTAATGACATTTTCTGATGAACTCAGCTGAAAAGCCTGGTTGTTAATGTATTTTGCGCTATCGTGATTAAGAACTTAGCAGCATCTTGTCTCGAATAAGAACAGCGTCTTAGCGTCAATCCCAGTTGGGTATGGCTCACTCAACCCTTGGAACACTTTGTGGAAATATTTTTCCTCCTTTGGAATACACGAGAAAGACTTTCTTGAACATTGCATTTAATAATAGACTAATATTTTTTTTAATTTTTTCTCTTTTTTTAGTAGAAATTATTCTTCAAACCTGAAAGGCGAAAAAATCCTTCTATTTAAAGAATTTTAATTTAGTCTTGTAGCCTTAAAGCCAACGATAATTCTTCTTTAGTTTTTAGAATATTGAAACATAAAAATCCAGAAGAAAAAACTGAAAGACATTTTATTATTTCTTCATTCTAAAGACATCAAGGAGATCAACCGACATAATTTTATCTTAATTCCTCTCCAATATTTGCTCCGAATTATGGATCTTCCTTGTCTATTCTCCCCCCCTCAAAATTTCTTGAATTTCAAATGCTGAACAAAAACACGAATATCTATAAATAGCAAAATAACTTTAACTTTAAGAATCTTGGGTAGATTGAAAGAGATATGCTCGAAAAACTTGATAAATCCAATAATCTAATTCGATTGTCTAATAAGCAGCAGTGAAATTAGGCATGCTCTTAATTCAGAACCCATGCTAAAAGTTCTTTAATAAATGAACTGATAGTTGAGTTTAATTATTATTTTTCGAAAGTTAATTCTTTAAGAACTCTTACTGATTATCCTGTGAAATTGTTAAATTCATCAAAAAAAAACATTGCTTAAAACACAGCCAATCGTTAGTTTGCCTATCTCTTACTGTTCATTCTTTCAAAGTAGATCCATAAATAATTTGTTTCATTATTCCTATGAAATAGCAGTGCTCTCGTTCAACTTGCAAGGAAGGAAATCCTGGTTAAAAGACACAGAATGTAGTAAGGTTTTTGGGGGATTAGTATCTTATTTGAAACATCACATGAATCCTTTTGACTGAAATATAATAAGGCACCCCATCTACTTAGTTCTAGCATTACTTTCAAGCAAACTAAAGCAGAGAAGGTCAATTCAAAATCTGGGCATGTAAGAACAATTGATGACATGTTTATTCAAAAAGAAATTAATTTTTTGACTGGAAACTAGCCGAAAGAAAGTTACAGAGCGAATAAAAATGAAAAAGAAAATCCCAAATCAAAGTAGAAAGACAATAAAAACAGTAATACAAAAAAAGAAACATCTTCAAATAAACTTCAAGAATCAGATACAAAATCTAACAATAACGTAGTTGGATCACAGCAGTAAATTCAGAAACAGCCTCAACAGTAATAGTAGCAATATTCTTCTCCAAAATAAGATAATGAAACTCAAAAGGAATAAGAAATCGGTGACAAGAAGTCGCAGAAAATAAACGAAGTTGATCCTGAAAAAGAAATAATTATTTCAAGTAAACAAATTGGATGATTAATAGTGTTGATAAATATTAAAATCAGCAAAATGATAGTAACTATTCAAAGAAATATTAATAATAGCATGGCTTAAGGATTAATATTTATTGATTTATTGGGTTTTTTGTTGTTGTTAGATTCTTAAGTTAAACAACCTATTACATTCGGAGGAAAGGTTATTTATGAAGGAGGATGGAATGCAAATGTGCCGGATGGATATGGAGTACAATAATCGCCAGATGGAACTAGATATGAAGGCAACAATATTATCTTTAGTGTTTAAATATTCTTTAAATTCCAAGCTCAACTTGAATGACAAATCTTTATTGAAAATTGATGGCTTTTTGTAGGTGAATGGTTGAATAATAAATATCATGGAAAAGGAAAAATTTACTATGATAATGGTGATATTTACGAAGGAGAATGGCAACGAGGTAAGGCTAATGGCAAAGGTACATACATCTATGAGAACACAGGAAGATATGTGGGTATGTGGAAGGATGATCTTCAACATGGATAAGGTGCCCAAATATGGAATGATGGTTCCAAATACAATGGAAATTTTGTGAATGGTCACAAATAAGGAAGAGGAACAATGGTTTCGGCAAATGGGTAAGCAAATTTGTTTATTTTTGTTGTTCTCTCAAGAAGCTATTAATCTATTTTATTTTTGGTTTCTGTCAATTAACAGGTCGGCATATTATGGTGAATGGAGTTACGATTCAGTATGTGGAGTGGTATGAAAATAAAAATGCTTTTAAGGTTTAATAATTTCTGTTGTTTTAATTAATAGGGAGATTATCTTTAGGCAGATGGACAAATGTATCATGGAGATTGGATGAACAATGCCATGCATGGCAAAGGAGTCCTCACTTGGAACAAAGGAGAGAAATATGAAGGAGAATTTAAGAATCATAGCAAGCATGTACAAATATTTGATTTTATCTTGCTAAATTACAAGAATTTTCTTAAGCATGTTTGAATGTTATGGTTAGGGATTCGGTGTTTAGACTTAGGCTGACGGCATAAAATATGAAGGTGAATGGGCAAATGGAAAACAACATGGAAAAGGAAAGTACATTAGCCTGGATGGTACAGTCAAAATAGGAATATGGAAAAATGGAATATGTATCAAATGGATTGAAGACGGAGAAGGTGGAGCTGAAGATGGAGCAGCTCAGTGATAGATAGATAATTTAACAGTATTTAATCAATGAAAAGAAGCAATCAAACTACTTCTAATCTCTATTCCTGTTTTTTCATCCAATCTCTTCAATCAGCTAGAAAATTCTTCCCAAATCAATAATAATTAATTTATGACCCATGCAATTTTCATTTAAATAGAAAACTTTCTTGAAATTGAAACTTAACAAAACCCGCTTTCCACTGAGTTATTCAGTAAGTAAAACAAATTTCACGTATTTATAATTTTTTTCTTCTACTGCACAGAATATCGCTAAAGCAATCATCTTTTAAAGAATGCTTTTACAACAAAAAAATAAAGGAATAATATATTCTAAGTATTTTCGCCCATACTCTCATAATGAGATAACAAAGTTAAAATTAAAGATTATCCGTCTTTGTTCATCTTCCCAGTATCTCCAATAAGGCATATTAATAAAATGCTACTCAATTCCTTACCATTTTAGAGAAAAACATCTAATCTTCCTTTTGAGTTCTTATTCAAGTAAAATCGCCTTTGAAAGGAGAACTAGTTGCTAATGTATTTTGCATGATCTTAATAAAGAACTTAGCAGTGTCGTATAGCAAATAAGAACAGTGTCTTAGATTCAATTTTTTTAAGTAGAAATTACTCTTCAGCTTTATTATTGAGATTCAACAATAGCTATTTAAAGCTCACAGACATCAAATTAACTTGAATTATTTGGGGAGTGGTTCATATTGTTTGATTTAGGAAAGAGAAAGGAATCTGATTAAAATCAAGGACTTAACTGAACTCCAAAGGGTTTGAGGACAAGGTAGAGGATGAACTCTTTTTGAAAGTAATAGTCAGAAAGAGTTTTTGATGTCTTCGAGTTGCTTTCAGTGAAAAGGAGTCTCTATTAATCAGTAAGAAGCTTACAAATTTGTCCATAACATTATCGATAAGTTCTTAACAAAAATTTTCAGTTATATTATTTATTATCACAAACAAGCATTTGTTTGAGACTAAACAACATTCTATCAAATAAACTCTAAAACATCTAAAGAATATTAATTTATTCTTGGTAGCCTTACAACCAAGCAGAATCTTTCATGAATTGTTAGAATATTTGAATATAAAAATCAATAAGAAAAACTGGAAGGCATCTTATTATTTCTTTTTATTCTAAAGACATCTTAGGAGATCAACCAATATTACTTTAACTTCCCTTCAAATTTTGCTCCAAATTAATGATCTTCCTTGTCTGTATTTTCTTTCTTCCCCCCCCCCCCCCGCCCAACCTTGACCCCCTATAGATATTTCTTGAATAGCCCTCCAATGCCTAATAAAAACATGAATATCCACAAACAGCAAAAGAATATTTAACTTTGAGAATCTTGGGTAGATTGAAAGAGGCATGTTCTAAAAATTTGAGAAATCCAATAATCTAATTCGATTGTCTAATAAGCAGCAGAGAAATTAGGCATGCTCTTAATTCAGATACCCATACCAAAGCTCTTTAATAAATGAACTGATAAAATAATTTAATTATTATTTTTCGAAAGATATTACTTTAGGAAATTGATCCCAAAAAAATTGAGAAAAGAAGAATTATTCATTAAAACACAGCCAATAGTTAGTTTGCCTATCTCCTCCTTTTCATTCTTCCACAGTAGATAGATCCATAAAGAAAGTATTTCACTAATCCTATGGGATAGCAGTGCTCTTAATGCACAACTTGCATGGAACGAAATCCTGATGATAAGATACAGGTTGTTGAAAGATATTTTGGGAGTTAGAATCCTATTTGAAACATCACATTAATCCTTTTGACTGAAATCCAATAAGGCACCAGATCCATTGAACTCAAGCATTGCTTCCAAGCAGACTCAAACAAAGAAAACCAATTCAAAAGCTGGGCATGTAAGAACAGTTAATGATATTTTTATTCAAAAAAGAAGTTATTTTTTTCACTGGAAACTAGTCTTCTCCAAAATAAGATAATGGAACTCAAAATGAAGAAGAAATCGGCGACAAACAGTCACAAATAATGAATGGCTTTGATCCTGAAAAAGAAATGCCTGCTTCAAGTAAACAAATTAGATGATTAATAATGCTGATAAATTTTTAAATAAGCAAAATTATTAACATAATTCAATGAAATATTAATAATAGTATGGCTTAATTATTAATATTTATTGATTTATTGGTTTTTTGTTATTGTTGTTAGATTCTTAAGTTAAACCGCCTTATATAATCGGAGAAAAAGTTCTTTATCATGGAGGATGGAAAGGAAACATGCGGGATGGATATGGAGTACAATAATGGCCAAATGGAAATAGATATGAAGGCAACAATATTATTATTTAGTGTTTAAATATTCTTTAATTTTTATCTCAATTTGTAGGACAAATGTTTGTTGAAAATTGATTACTTTTTGTAGGTGAATGGCTGAATAATAAATATCATGGAAAAGGAAAAATTTACCATAATAATGGTGATATTTACGAAGGAGAATGGCAACGAGGTGAGGCTAATGGCAAAGGTACATACATCCATGCGAACACAGGAAGATACGTGGGTATGTGGAAGGATGACCTTCAACATGGATAATGTGCCCAAATATGGAGTGATGGTTCCAAATACAATGGAAATTTTGTGAATGGTTAAAAATAAGGAAGAGGAACATTAACCTTTGCAGAGGGGTAAGCAAATTAGTTTGTTTTTGTTGTTCTTTCTCAAGAAGTTATTAGACTGTTTTAATTCTTGATTTTTGTCAATTGACAGGTCGACATATTATGGTGAATGGAGTAACAATATTATATGCGGAGTGGTATGAAAAATTTCCAACGATTATCTTCATATAAGGTTTAATAATTTCTGCTTTTGAATTAATAGGGAGATTATCTTTGGGTAGATGGACGAATGTATCATGGAGATTGGATGAACGATAACATGCATGGCAAAGGAGTCTACACTTGGAACGATGGAAGGAAATATGAAGGAGAATATTAGAATGATAAAAAACATGTACATAAATTTGCTTTATCATGCTAGATTAACAGAATTTTCTTATGTATTTTGAAATGTTGTGATTAGGGATTCGGTGTTTATTCTTGGCCTGATGGCAGAAAATATGAAGGTGAATGGATAAATGGAAGACAACATGGAAAAGGAAAGTTTATTCACCTGGATGGTACAGTCAAAAAAGGAATATGGGAAAATGGAAAATGTATCAAAGGGATAGAAGAAGGTGGAGCTGGAGTAGGAGCAGCTCAGTGATAGATAAAAGTATTTAATCAATGAAAAGAAGCATTTTAAACTATTTCTAATCTCTAGTACTATTTTATCAGCAAATCTCTGCAACCAGATAGAAAATACCTCCCAATCCAATAATAATAAACTCTATATTTTCTTTGTATATGCTTTAAATCTTTTTTCTAAAAATTTACATTTTCTCCTCCCAAGAATCATGCATAATAAATACATTTTCAATTATGTCAAGGAAACAATATGCCTCAAATAAA
>Ga0302271_10002467_pt1 | contig 16630 bp, 4 predicted proteins | sample III_Bog_N1_1_FD_198767 | JGI IMG/M metagenome (GOLD analysis project Ga0302271, IMG submission 198767) | Peat permafrost microbial communities from Stordalen Mire near Abisko, Sweden - III_Bog_N1_1 | ecosystem: Environmental > Terrestrial > Soil > Wetlands > Peat | place: Sweden: Abisko...
AGGACAGATAAGGATAGAAGAAGATTTAATGCAGAAATGGAGAGGCTTAGGTAAGGGTGATTCTATAATCTGGAAGAGCTACGGCGATATCATTAGAAAATAGAAGAATTTCCTGAAGAATGCTGCCGCATGTTATAGCTACTTCCCCTTCTTGGAGCTCCAATGTGCTGTGGGGAACATAAGGAGAATCATTGGGTATACTTATGGGATCTTTAGGCTTACCTTCTTCTGAGTTGTGTAAAAATGTGATTTTCGCGGGGGAGAATATCACTGAGCCTAACCCGAAATCAGGACTTGAAAGCTAGCATTCTTCTCTTGTTGGCTCGTTTAAGCAGGCGCTCTTGATCTTGGCTACCTCTGAGTGCTCAAATGCACTCAAAATATTATTAGAATGTTTATTTTTCTTCTCTAATTTCTCATTTTCTTCTTATTCCTTAGCAAGGCTCTCCAGAACTGACTTAAAAGCGATCTAAGCTATACCAAGTGATTCTTACTCCACTTTCGCATCTAAGATCCCTGTGGAATTGGAGTCTAATATCTCCGGCCCATCTACTGTCTCAACATTAGCCAATCTTTTGGAGATGATTTCGGTTGAATTATTCATGAATACATTCCGATAACTTGTCACAACACCTTTGACTTGCTAGACACCAACTGCGCATATTTCATTTTAGCAGTCGCTCCATTCCAGAGATTTCATGCATTCCATGAGTTTATCGGTGATTTTGTTGATGTTTTAGATGTTTTGAAGAATCACAAACCCGTTGGATTTCAAAGATCTAACAATAGATTCCCTTGAGTCTTTCAGCTCATCCATGCTCACTCTGTAAGGCTAGGAGAGAAAAGGGTTTGAAGAGCTCTAGGCAATTTATGAATTTGGCTTTTGGTTTGAGGGAGGATCCTACTACTGCACTTATTTTTACTCCATTTTCCTTTGAGATTTTTTATTGCAATTTTTAGAATATTTTGTTGTTTTGTTTCGTTTTGATTTTTTGACAAAGAAACTGTAAAATTCTAAAAAGTATTTATATGAATACCTTTCAATACTAATTATTTCTGCTCTTCTTCTTTTTGAGATTGTATTGCAATTTTTAGAATATTTTGTTGTTTTGTTTCGTTTTGATTTTTTGACAAAGAAACTGTAAAATTCTAAAAAGTATTTCAATGAATACCTTTCAATACTAATTATTTCTGCTCTTCTTCTTTTTGAGATTGTATTGCAATTTTTAGAATATTTTGTTGTTATAATTACTGCATTCATTCGATTATTTAATTCTTTTGTGTATGTGTGTGCGTAGTTGCAGCTTCATTTATTTTATTCATCAGTAGTAATATCATTCGTTTTGTCGACCGTTGTCTGCTAATACTGCTTTGGCCTATAAAAAGATTAATGGAAATACTCATCATACTCCTGAGAAGGAATCTACTCATATGACCTGATGAATGCTTGCCAGTTAATTCTTCTATTCTTGAGGATGTTGTGCATGCATCTCAATTAATTGGTTGCCTTCAACAATTCTTCTTATTACAAGTATCTTCAATAGTGAGGACAAGAGAACTAACAACTATCATCTCGAGATTACCATAAGCTTCTACAAAATACCAAAGCCAACCCAATGTTAATTGTCGTAATACAAGATTCATACAATAGATTTGTTGTTGACCGATAGCCAAACGAATTAAGTTCTTAATTAAAAGCAGGATTACAACTATTTCACATGAGACTGCAATAACATTATGCTTGATCAAACTATTGCATTAAAATTAAACCAATGTCAGTAATTCTTTTGATAATTTTGCTGTGTTTTAGTCCTTTCCATAATCAATTAGTTAATCAAATAGTATTTTAAATAGGAGAGAATAGATTACTCAATGTGTAACATAAAATGTCGCAGATTGCTATCGAATAGTATCATGTATGTCCGTAGATTGATTGACTCACATACAATTATTGAATTTGCTAACAGTCTCCAACTTTGTAATGCTTATCTTACTCTGCTTGTTTAACCCAGAGAGATACAACCTGTAAGGAGTGGCAGGTAGAATCTTTTCTGGTTTGTTGATTTGGACAACTGACTCATAGTTAGGAAGTGAGCCGACTCTGAGGATCTATCTTTCGATATTTATCCTCATTTCAAAGCTTCTTCTTTCTAGAGAATTGTCATAAGTTCTTATGGGCTTTCCCTTCAGGTAAGTGTTGAGATCACCATCACCTTCTTCGTATTCAAAGTAATCTAGACATCCCTTTAACTATCTAGTATTCAAGCTTTACATGGACGACGTAGTTAGTTGAAGGATTCAGAATAAAGTCTAAATAGGATAAACCAGCTTGATTTCTCGGAGTTTCGTTATAGAATTCTAGCTCTTGCTTATTGTTCTTTGTTACTGAAAGCTCTTTAGAGCTCAAATAATTTCCTAAGAGAAGGTTGGCTGACGGTAACAAATCTGTAGATTTGAATGGCTGCAATTCTTCTGTCTGTTTGGTTGTTAAAAATAGCAACATGTTTAATAATCTGCTTCATTTAGAGTTAAAATGATCTTTATGATCCTAATTAATTCCTGAAATACTTTCCTCGTTAAGACTTCCATGCAGAGAGGAAGGGGATTCCTCAGAAGAAGAAAGAAGAGATTATGGAAGGTTTGGGAGCATAAATAGTTTGAAAAGAAAATCATTGGGGATTATGAATTTACAGCTCTTGAGGGGGAGGGGGGAGGAGGGGTTAATTCATTCACATAAGTGAAATGAAAAAAAGAGTGTAAATGAGCATTTTGAGGAAGCTTAAAATCATTTTATTTACAGCAATTTGTATTGTAATGTTCCAACTGCAAGGCAATGACCATAGCTTATATTATTATTCTTTTATTATTGGAACAAATAAAAGAAAAACAACTGATCCCACAGCAAGCTTTCAAAATGAATCCTCCAAAGATTGTTTAATAATACAATAATATTATTAATTTGAAAATGAACCAATGAGGTATTTTTGAAACAATATGAAATGTATTTCCCTTTGCATTTAAGTATCTATTTTTGTAAAATCTGCTCAAATATTTGCTTGTATCCCAACTTAAATTAGGGTTTCTAATTAGTTTATTCGACAATAAAACATCTTTTTTAATCCCTAATTCTTAATTATCTTACTCAAAGATATTCTGTTCTGATTTAAATTATTTAAAAATAGTTATTTTTATTTACCTGTATCCCCATGGGTTGTTGTTGGTTGAACGATTGAGTAGATTTCTTTTCGATGAATAATTATTCCCTCAAACTAGCGTTTTCCTGTCTTAGGATGGAGATTTCCTACCCATGTTTTTCTTTTAAGATTCGCACTTCCTCAAGAATCAGCTGCTCTTGCTGCTCATACATAGTTCGCTGGGCTTGATTACACTATCTTTAGCAATCTTCAAATTCTTTTTGTTTTCTTTGAAGTGCATTTTGGTATTCATCACTCTAAAAATTGAATCAGACAATAACAAAAGCATTTACAACACAGAAATTTCAAATAAATATCTGAAAATACATAAAGGAAAATATTATACTTGTTCAATAGCACGGAGAGGAGATGGATGAGTACCTTTAAAAAAGCCAATTTCTTCAAGAAGATCGCATACCAGACTTCGAATTTTGTTGGGTTGATCCACTGAAAATGCACCCTTGATACCTTGTAATTAATCGGAAAGTTGTTTAATTTTCTGGGTGTTTCTCTCTGCATTTGAGACATGATTGTGGACGAATTAGGTTAGGCTTTGTTGTTTATTCTCGTCTAAAAGAATCAGCCTAAGAGTTTCAATATCATTTATTTCTGACCAACAAGCCTTAGAGCTTTAATAAATGTCACCATATTGCGCTAATTTCAACTTTCTGGCTTATTTCCTTCTGCCAATCAAAACTTCGATCTAGTTTGTTAGCTCCTAGAAATATTTATCCATTAGGATTACTTCAGACTCCATTGTTTCACCAATATTTTGGATTATTTCGACAGGTTCAGAGTCTGTTAGGACTGGATAATATAACAATTATCTCTCGTTCGATTCTTATAATATTTCTTTAATCTCCTGGTAGTTTTTGCGCAGGATATCTTTTTCTTTTACACACATATTGCAGATTCGTGCATTTTCTACATCAGGCACTAGATGTAAAAACTCTGCATTCCATTTAGGATGGATTTGGCACTTAACTTAAAGAACCTTTTAGAAATCCTTGTTCTTTTTTTCCACGAGATTATCAGTCCTATTCTAATCCACTTGATTTAAGCTATTAGAACTAAATTATCTTTAATTAGTTGCTTCCATTTTATGTAATATCTTGCTTCTTTTCTAGCTGTTGAGTTTTCTCAAAGGTTTTCAATTTATTTTTTCTCTTTTTTAGAATAAGCTCTCACTCCTTCCCACTTAAAGATTGAAAAGCATTAATAAGAGTAATTTATGCATCTCTTTCCTTTTCAAAAGCTAAATTAGATTCACCAAATTCTAATAATTTCCCTTCTTTTTTTCTGATCCCCAGAAAAGAATATCTGATCAATCCCAAAACACCAAAGGAAAAATAGAAGATTTTAAATCAAGATTAAATTTAAAAAGCTAAGCGAAATTTTAAATCTTCAAATCAACCAGACAAATGAAGAACTTAGACCTTTCTTTTAACTAGTGAAGCTTTTCTAAACAAGACACATTGATAAAAAAAAGTTAAATGGATCTTTTTGCATTAGTAAATTTTTCAAAATTAACATATCTTTAGTTGTAATCAGCTAATTGCAGCTATCAAAATATGTCTAATGGCATACATTTCAAACTAACCTTATTTCAGAGCAATCTAAACTCAATGCAGACTATCTCTTGTTGCTAATAAATATGCCTAGTATCATAAAGATGCATCAGGATGATGATCTGAAAATTTAAAATTCTGTGAATAATCTCAAAGAAAGCAAGAGCATATTTGTGAATGTGTATTTTCTTAGAAATCAATTAATTGTTCTCGAAAAAATACTTAACAAATCAAATGAAAGGAATGCAACAAAAAACTATGAATAACACTATAATTTATAAGAAATTCTTCGTTTAATTTCCCACACTATGAATAACTTCATTTATCTTGTTAATTTTTAATTATTCTTGTAATATAAATACGAAACAAATAAAACAAATGCTGAAATCATACTAAGAAAACTGTATCAGTATTAATAATTATCGATCTTAATATGGGGGAGGGGCAGATGAAAGTGGAGTCTTGTTAGAAATATTTAATAAAAAATAATAACTAGAAAAGACTGTTTGGCATCACAAAAAAAATGGAAGCACTTTATGGAGTCAAAATAAGTTCTTGATATTCTGAGATTTAGGTAAGTAATCCTATGCTAAAATCTAGATCGGATATCGAATAGTTCTTTCATAGAAATGCAAGAATCACCTAAGTAATAATGCTGAATTCTTTCATCTTGTATCTGATGTGTATAATTTCAAAAATTCTTTACCTACCCTTAACTCTGCAAGACAATCTAGACTTATGATGATGATCTCGATTCTGATAAAAATACAATTGATTAGTTCTTCAAAGAAATTATAAAAATAAATTATCTTAGTGAGATTGTCTGAATGAATTTGCAAAATCAATTCAGGACTGCTAATATTTCCTTAAAAAAGGAATTTCATTTCAAAAAGGAGAAAGATTGTTTTGAAAATGTGTGTTTTCTAATTAATCCGTATTTTTTGATCGAATTGGAGGGGAAACTATTTTTTTATCAAAATTGTTTTTCGAATTAAGAGATAATAAAGAAAAATTATTGAGAAAATTATATAGCACTTAATATTGAAAATACAATACTACTTCTGTTTTTGATTTGTATTGTGGAAATGCATACAATTAATAAATAATTTGAGATAATTAGCTAGTTATTAAAAGATATTAGTTATGTTATTAGTTGAAATTGCTTAAATTGTTTATGTAAAGTAACCAATCTCTCATTTTATTGTTAAAATCGTTCTTTTACTGGGCCTTCCCTATCATAAATGACAACTAATCAAGTGTTTCTTTTTACATTAATTATTCTTCCTTTTTTATTAGAATTACCATTTCAATACTTCAATTCCTAGCAATCTATTATTTAATTGTGCTAGTAAATCTACCAACAATAGCTTTTAAATTGTGTTAACTGAAAAAATTCAGTTTTCTATGAGTTTAAGATGCCATTTGATAGTTTTCCATAATCATTCTTTTTTTGTAGTAAAAACTACTTTCAGGAATAGCGTTGAAATTCCAACAAAATAGATTGTAATTTTCACAATAAAGAATGAAATAAGCACATTCTTTGATACATAAGTGACTTAATTAGTAGAATTGATGAAGAAAAATTAATAATTTTCTGTGAATTCCTATTATTTTCTCAATTCTAACGCCAAATTAATTGTAAAACTTAACTGTTAATAAAGCAAATTATTAATATTCTTCCTTAGCTTTCTTCCCTTATTACAATAAATGCTACCGTCCCCTTTAGGTTATTCTTACTAAAACAGGCTTACTCCTGTCGCTCCTAACAAAATGTCCTATTCAGCTGTTTGCAATATTTAAGAAAATAAAGGGTTCGATTCAGGATAGTACTTCTTCAAAGATCAATAGGCTCCAAACATTGGGACTGTAATATCAGCAGCAAATGTGCCATAATCAAGTTTTGCTGAAACTTCTAACTCTTATGGCCTTACTTATTCGTATGGGTAGTCTCGTTCTAATTATCTTTCTGGAGTTACCATTGGATAGAGATCATATTCGTTTTCAAGAAAACCTCCAAATGCTCAATAATAGAGGTAATTTTTTCTACCTTTGAAGGGGAAAATCTAGCAATTATCAAGAGAATCAAATGCTACTTTCACTGATTTAGACGCTGAAATCAACGACTTAGCTTCGATTGTTCGACGAGAAAGAGAGCAAGCTACAATATCTAGAAGAAGTTCATCATTAGCTACGATTCCTGGAAAAACTACACCAAATTCTTTTTCTCCAGAGCATCAAAAATCTTCTGAACGTACGATTAATCTAGCACACTCTTTAGGATAAAGCATCACTGATGGCCTGGATGAGTCTCCAAATTCTAGCTGCATTCTAACAAAGACTTCATCCCTTCAAGCACACTATACAGGATCTTAGATTTTTGGTATTCCTAAAAACGAATAAAAAATAGACACTGAAAATCTAGGAAAATAAGTGATCATTTTGAGGAATGAAGTCAATGCATTTAATTCAAAACAAAGCGAATCTAATGAACTCACAAAACGAATCAGAGAGGAAAACGATGTATTATGTGTGAAGCTTCTCAATGCAGAGAAAACAATAGCAAGTTGTAAAACTTAAATAGATGAATTACAAGGACAGCTTTATTAGGCTAGAACAGCTGTGTAAGGATCAAGTTAATTGCTGTAAAACGTTGCAGTGTTAGAAGGTAGACTGAAAATGGACTCCAATCAGAATATTGAATTATCTTAAGCTCTTTTGAGATAAGAATCAAAATACGCTGTGTGTGAGGCAGTTTTAAATGAAGAACGAGTGAAGTTTTAGAGGAAAGATATTGAATTTAATTAGCTTGTGAATGTGATTGAGTCTCTTAAAAATGATTATGATAAAATGAAAATTGAGAATAATTCAATTAAAGAAGATATTTAGAAGGAAAAAGCAAATAAATCTTTTGTTTAGATAGAATTGGATTCTTTAAAAGTGAAGAGTTTTATGCATGAAAATGAGAATATTGTACTGAAATAGGAATCCAGCAAATTGAAAAATGAAATTAGTCAATTGATTTCTGAGTTGGATCAACAGAGAAATGAGCAGACAAAATGGAAAGTGTAATGTGATAGCCTAAGTAATAGCATCAAAGATATGTAAGCTGAGATTTACAAACTAAAATCTGAAAATGCCTTTAAATCTGAAGAAAACCATCAGTTAAAGTATTAAAATAGTTAGGTGACGATCCAAAGCTAAGGATATTAGATTGAATTGAATTCAGCTAAACTTGAAGTTACACAAAAATAGCAAGAAATATCAAAACTAAAATTAGAATTAAACTCACGGAATTGTGAAAACTCGAGAGTAGAGTAGAATAAATCTGAATTGGAGGGGATGAAATAGGAGTTAGCTCAACTGAAAAATGGTAACGAAAAATTGTTAACAGAAAAAGAGTAAATAAAGAATCAAATTATGATGCCAAAAGGAGCTGATATCCAGATTTACATTGATTAGGTCCATCAACTGAATGCTTAAGTTTCTGATTTAAACACTTCTAAGGTGAATCTTCAGAAAAAGATTGAAGAATTAGAGAATCAAAATTAATTTTTGTTAACTCAAAATAACATTTTAAAAGCTCAACAAATAACCATGACCTAAGAGATGAACTCAATGTAAGCTTCAAATGCAAGCACCTTTAACTAACTGGCTAAGTCACAAGTAGATTAAGATATTTTGGGAAGGAACCAAACAGTAGAAAATTCTGAAAATATTCAGAAATAGCTGTAAAAACAAAATGAAAAATGTAAAATACTCGAAAAACAATGCATAATTCTTTCCCAGAATGCGACTGCATTATCTGATAAGGTATTGTCACTGCGAGAAAAGAATAAAACCTTAGAAGTCAAGCTCTTGGAGAATGAAAATATCCCTTTAGAAGTTGGATAGAGAATATCTAGTCTATTGAATGAAATTTCATTCTTACAAAATAAACTGGAACAATCCTAAGCAAATGAAGGAAGTATGAAGGAAACAATTGAAAAACTCAATCAAATTAATAATAGTAGTTTTGTTGATCCGTCTTAGTCGAATAGTTATTAAAAATAATTCTTAGATAATGGTAACATTTTGAACTATTCTGACAAAAAATAATCTTAACAAATATCTGATTTCTTATCTGCTCCTATTAAGCCAATGTATTCTTAATGAAGTCCAAGGGTAAAAATCTCTTGAAGGACAATAGATTTTGTGTGAAATATTTTATTAGATGAAGTCAATTTCGGGTAAAAGTATTTATTGAGAAAATAAGTTTGGTCTGTAAGTAGAAATTTGTGCTTAGTTTTTGTTTAGAAATTACTTGTTTATTTTTAGGCATAATTAATTGTCTAATTTTTAGTTGAATGATTTTCCTTTTTCTTAATAAAATATCAGCTTTAATCAACGTTGTTTTCAGTTGTTTTTCTGATCATACTCTAGTATTCCCTGAGATACAACTCATAAAGAGTTAAATTAGATTTATTGTTATGGTTAATAAATTAAGCAATGTCTTCTTATTTTCTAAGAGTTGAGGTAAAGGATAAGTTTTGATTAGAGCTTTTATGAAGGTTATTATTCTGCAAGCTCTTGTAATCTTATTAAAGTTCCTCTCCATTAATTATTCTCTCATTTAGCTGTGTTTTTCTATTTGTTTCGTGCTTCCTGTTTAATCTATTTCCAATAATGTCTCCAAGTACTTATTTCTATTTATCCTTTAGATTTCTTGAAGTCAATTCAGTTACTTATCCTTGCTCTTGCAAAAGAAAAGATTAAGTTTGTTAATTACTCATTTTTAAGTGGATCTAACTTTAAGATCTACTGGAGTTTAACTTATTTTCAGAATATATCTTCGGTAATAAATATTTTTTAGAATAAACAGAAGAAGAATCTTCTAGTTGCCTGTTTTAAGATATTTATTTCAAAACCTGAGGCGAATTATCTTGAATAGCATTTTAAGAAAGATCATCAATAGCAGTTGTCCTACTTAAATCAGCAGTTTCGCTAGTATTTATTGTCGAATATTCTATTCCAAGATTGTTTAGCTGATCGTTGAGATTTATTTTGAGTTGACTATGATCAAGATGCAAATTTAGATTATTATTAAGTTATGATTTCGACCTCTTTATTTGTTGGTTTTCTTTTTCGTTTCTTGAATGTTCTTCGTGTTTATTTTAGCTGAGAAAAAAGAAAGAAAGAAAAAATTATTCCAATTCGTTTGTTTATTTTTCAGGATATATTTTACTGATATTAGTGCTTAATCGACTGAGATTGTTCAATGATCTTGTTGACATTAAAATCAAGGTTAAGAAGCTAAGAAAACAGCTACGTTTGACCTTTAAATTTCTTGAAGCCTGCAAGATTTTCTTTATCTTAATTCTGACTGTTTTGAGTTATTATTTTGCAAGACTGACTTCCATCATGATGATCATAAATTGATTTGTATTTTCTTTGAGAACTGTCTTATTTACTCAAAATATCTGATTTATTCATCGCTTTCGAGTGCACATCTACACAATGCCCTATGTAATATAGAGACTTTTGAAAAAGTATTTTATTGTCTCTGTAAACTTGATCCTAATCAAATGAAGATACTGATCTCGATTTCATGATTGATTGCATTATTTAATCTCCTATCTTTTAGTCATTTGATTTACCAACTTATTCTTAATTGATACAATTCTAATTACTTTTTAGCTTATTCTTCTCACAAAAATTATCATGATCACTGTATGAGCTGTTTTTATTTAAATTCGTTCTGGGAATATGAACTTCTTCGCAGTTTGATAAATTAATTTCAGCTATTGAATCTTCATTCTAATCAAGTTCTCCTTCTAAATGTTTCTCTTTTTTGTAGATTTACCCTATCCGAAGCAAATTAGGACTTGAATCAGTTGCATCATACTTCGTTTTAGAGAAAAATGAACTTTGTTTTTATTCTTAATTGTTAGGCAAAATTGAAATTGATTCATTATCCGAAAAGTAGTTGGGTATCTATTATGTTTTAGAGTTTCCTTAGTGTTTTAATAAAGAATTCTCAGATTTTTACTAAAAAATACTTCTTTTTTATTGAGGTTTGCTTTGAATATTTTAGTAATTCTCATATTTAATTGCAGTAGATGATTCACAAGAATCAAGGTTACGATCCTTAGAAAGTGAATTCGATTTGAGAGAGATAGATTACGATGAAGTAGAAGCTAATTTATTTGAACCCAATGAAGGTTGTTTAGATTCTTAGATTATATTATGAAGAAGATACCAAATCTTTGAGAAACCCGCCCGATTGTGTGGATCGACAAGTAGCATTTATTTCAAAATACCATACATTTTATGGGAGTAGTTTTCTCGGATTATTTAGAGTTATTTTTCGATTGCAGAGCATCTCAACTCAAGACCCTCGAAATCTATCAACTGATTTATTTCAACCAGTGTCATCATTTCTAATGCTACCAATCCAAGACTGAAAATATCACTTTTCTCATAATCAAAACTGTCTTCACTTGAGATTTGTTTTAAGTTTCTGATTTTTGTTTTTTACATTCAAAAAAGATCTTGATTTTCAGATAAAAAAGATAGAATTTCCTAAGCAGAGAATATAATTATTGTACCTATTTTTTATGGCTGCAAGATTTTCTGGAGATAGATACATTTGATGATTTGAGATCATGCCAGCAATCATGGCTTATTTGAGAGGAGTTGGTGAGGAATTATAAAGAAAGTTCATATCTGTGATTTTAAAACTTCCATTTGATAAATGCAGAATTGTTTGAGGCCTAATATCACAATGTTTCATTCCTAACGAATAAAAGCTATACAAAGCTGTCAAGATATCTTTGAGAAACACAAAAACTTCTCTTTCTGAGAATGGTATTTGATTTGTCTGCCTTTTTGAGGATAATGCTTTTTCTAGAGAATCTTCATAGAATTCATATAAAAGTGAAATTTTATAGAATCTTGAGCAGAAATGTTAATTAACTTCAGTTTGGATATCTAGCAGTCTAGCTATCTATGGAATTTTTAGTAACTTTTAGCTTCTTGATTTCGCAGCTTGTAGGTATTCTTCATATTCTTCTTTTCTTTCTGATAATATTGTCTTCACAGCGAACAGCTATTAAGTTCTTGCATTTTAGACTAGTTTTGCTTCTCCATACCTCACATTGTTAATTTATTTTACAAACTAGAGATTCTTCACATCGTAGCTTGCTGTATGAAGTAAGTCTTAGTCATTAGCGTTTAAAATTGCTGATTACTCTGCACCCATATGTTGTCTGCGCAGATAAAAAATCTATTAGTTATTTAATTATTCAGTTTGAAAAATAGCTGTTATCTTCCAAAAAGATTAATCAAAAAGAAGTAAATCATTCAAAAGTATCATTCTCTTCTTAATTAATTGAGATTTGATACAGCACAGTTAGTTAGCTAGATTATGATAAATTTTTTGGAAAATACCCAGAATAATAAGAATAAAGTCCTTATTTCTAAAGAAAAAGCGGAAATAAACCAAGATTTCACATAAAGTATTTTTTTATTTTTTGTTACAATTGCCAGGGGAAAGAAAGTGAAAATATAAAGGAAGGTTTTAGGTAGAAAATCTACATATTTCTGAGGATTTTGTATATTATTTTTTTTGCTTAGGAGTTAATTATGTGTTTCAGACATTATTATGCTCATCTATAGCCAAAAGGGACTAAATAATCGTAATTAGAAGGTGCTGAATTGGAATGAGGGATAATTAATGGAATTGACATTGTTCTTTCAGCTGGTTCTTCCTATTGTGTTAATAATTATTCTGTCTGAGATCTATCATCTTCTTCTCTATTTTCTTGTCTATTATTATCTTCACTAGGATATTCTCTTTCTTCTGGACGATTTTCCATAGAAGGTAATTATTAAACTCTTTACTCTTATCTTTATAAACTAGCGCTTCTTTGAATTACAGATATTCCTTCTTATAAAAGCTCCGCAGCTTCCCTGGGTGATCCTCCTGGTACTACTGCTACTGAAGAAAGTCTCAATTCTATGAGTTAGGTATTTGATCTAGAAAATATATCACCTGGATGGGAAAGAAGTGGCTACCTTTGTGAAGCTCCTGGCTGCTGACTTCTTCCAAGTTGCCGGGATAAATTTCCTTCTTGAGAACTATTGAAGTGCATCTCCCCAGTTACATTAAATTAACTGTTGTCTTCAGCAACTCTTGAAGGAGATTATAATTCTGGGACTTGTTCTTCATCTTCGTTTTCTATTTCATTTTCCTAGTCTAGAATTGCTCGCTCACCGGGCTATTAAGATGAAGAGTAATTCAGCAAGCGTACAGAATTATCCCTTGCAGAGGATTAGATTGTACTTCTTGAGATGGGCTCCATTTCTTCTTTATTGCAGTAGCCTAATCACAACAGGGAAGATGCATGAATAAATCAGAAAATATCCTAAAAGTTTGATTTATTTTTTGGATAATTCAAAGATAGGTAAAAAAATAACTTACATAATTTCGAGAAGAAACGTCTAAAGCGACTTTTCTACTAAATTAATCTCAGCTTAATATGTGTTCTGCCATTCTGTAGTTCAAGGGGTGTTTCGTATGGAATGATGAGAGGCTTTTAAACTTTCACTAAAGTTCCAAATTTCGAACTTAGATCAAATAGCTTGATGCGAGATTAAGCGTCGATTTCAAGCCTCATATGCTTGCGAGAAACGGTGATCTCACTCAGCTTAATATCACAATCATGTCCTCTGCCAATGTTGAAGAAATTTTTTGAAGTTAGATTCAAGATAAATATCATTCCATCGAAATCTTCAAGTACAAGAAATTTTTCAAATTTCAGATTCTAAAATTTATACAGTTGATAGTCCTCCTCCCCAACAGTGATACTTTAAGGCAAGAGAGTCATACAAAGCTCACATTTAATGCACTTTGTTTTAATAGTTGCATAATGAGCCTTTTCAGTAATTTAGATTCTCTGATTGATCCAAAGCTAAATACACTCAAAATGAATCCATCGAGCACTTCCTTTACAAGAGCAAGGAGCAAGCAGGGGATTCTTTCTAGATGAACTTGAACTCAAGCAAATTCGACAGGGCATTCGCTCACTTTTTTCCATAGTCGGATCGCCATTCGCACTACCTTGAGATGTTATTGACTTTCAAATAAAAAAAAACAATTTAAGATTTAAGACACACTAATGGGAGAAATTCATAAAAACAACATTTTCATTCCTTCAAATTTCTGTGCAAACTCAAATTCATAATATCTTACTGATTCCATTTCTGAGATGAATGTGTTCATGATGTTAGAAACATGATAATGTGAGTCTAAATCCAGCATCATTTATTTCTACCCTCCAATATTAACCTGTAGAAAAAATTTATTTTTTATTTTTTTTCCCAAAAAAAAAAGCATTCATGCAATTATTCTCAACCTGCAAAAGAGTGAATTATTTCTTTCCAAGACGAAAGGTGTCTCCCTTAGTTATGCATGAGAACTCGTTTATGTTTCTGGATGATTATTTCCATAGAGTTTGCTTGGAATTACCTTCTGGTTAACTTACTTTTGCTCCTCCATCTTTATAAAAATAATTGAGAATGTCTTGTATTTTATTTTAGAGTAATTTTAAATAAAATATTTATTTTTTAATAATTGTATTTTGTTATTTATCAAATCCATTTCTCTAATCTATGTGCATTTGCTTACCTAATAGTTTGATATTTAGGAGAGGAATATCCTCATCTTATAAACCACGAATAGGCTCAGATTTACGTGTTTTAGAATGATAAAGCACTTCATCTAACCTTCTTGCAAGAGTCCCTTCAGTTTTCACAACCATCTCCTTGATAACCATATCCTTATCGAGATCATAATCGAAGAGTCCATAGTTATCCTTAACCCATGTTTTTGTTTAAATTTTAAGCTTGAAAGACATTGAGAAATAAACTACTCTTTTTGATGTTATCACTTAATTTTTCTCTCTTTTGTATTGAGTTTTCTATTTCCCCTAAATCTCTCTCTCATCATTAAACGGGGGCTTTCTCATATACGTCAATACATATGTATTTTCTCCCTGTCCACCTAGAAATCAAACTAATTGATTTTCTGATCATCTAAGCGTGCTGCCAACCAAATCAAAGGATAAATTCAGTTTAATGTAAATAATCTGTTGTAAATGAGAAGGAAAATTTAAGTAGAGGAACTCTTTCAAAAAATAACATTTGAAAGTACTCTAATTTTGTTAATTAAATAAACCTTTCATTTTCTTGTAAATCCAAGTAAAATTTAAGTTGAAAATACAACAACAAAAAAAATTAGAAATACAGGCTAAATAATATTCCATAATAATAAACTGTCATTAGGGTTATCAAAATCAACATTTCTAAAAAGATTATTGTGGGATCATGCAATTAATTGGCCTTTAGAAAAATGGATATTTTGATAATTTCAAAAAGATTTAATTAGTGCTTTATTAATTTAGATTCCTAACTACAAAATGTCCCCCCCTCTCCTCCCCATATCCCAATCAATTTAAATTATTCAAAACTATCTCTGGCTTCTTTTCAAAATGCATTTTTTGGATAAAATAAATCCGAATATTGCATTATCATGCCAAGTTGTATTGAATGGAATTTGATTAATTTTAATGTAGTTTTAGTTGTTTTTATCATTTCTTTCTAATATGAAACAACTAAAATATATAGTTAAAAGAGAATTTTGAGGATTTGATGAGAAAAGCTAATAAAATGAGAAAATCAGGAATCGGGAAGGAAAGCAAATATGCCAAACGAAGGAAGTATTCTAATGAATACAGATAAAGCCTCATTTGAGGTGGTTTCTTTTTCGTTTTTTTTTCAACATTTGGCATAGCTCGAGTGTTATCAGCAGACGCTTTTTACAGCGGAAAGGTGGCTTTAAAAAATCTAGGCTTCAGCAGCCTTCTTAAAAATTTAGTTCCTTTCTTTTTCTCATAACTAATTTCTCTCATACAGGACATCCTCAGATTAGGGTTTATAAATGGAAGTTTAACCCTCTGAAAGCATTATTTCGTATTTCCTTTCTTAATCTGTTTTAGTTTTCTAATATTTTTGAATTTGATTTCGTTATTTAGTTCAAAATCCAACTGAATGAGTTTCAGTTCACATTATTTTTCATTAAGTAGTTGGGGAAAACGGAATCATCTTAATTTTTTTAAGCTCTAATTAATGCTTTGATTTTCGAATGAATTAAAAAATACATAGAACCAATTCATTTTAATAGACAATTCAGATTCCTGCCTAAAACAGGAATAATAAGAATATAATAATAACCATTTTTTTTTAATTATTCCCTCTCTCAAAAGATGCCAATTTATTGATCAGAATTTTTATAATTTTTGCTACTGAGAGAGACCCTTTTTGTTTAGAATGAGAAGAATTAATGTTTTGCGAAAATCATGAAAAAATGGCATGAGAAAGCAAATTAAATACAATTTTATTCTTGATTCCATGTTATTTTGTTAGATAAAACTTGTATTTCTTTTTCTTTTGAAAAAAAGGCTGATAATACTTAAAGAGCATTCAGGTTTGTTTCTTTAATTTTTTTTAATTTTGAGATAAAAAAGACTGTAAAAAAGATATTTTTATTAAGTGATTAAGACAATAAATCAGAGTTTTTAAAAGATAAATTATCATTTAACTGTTGTCTTTAAAAGATTAATCCTTGATTTATTATCATTTACTCTTACTAACTTAATATTTTTATCTTAAATAATTTTATATTTATGAAATCACCTCCTCTACTCAATTATCAAAATCAAAATATCATTGATTGTTCTTAGGAATTCTTTCAATTCCCAAGGGGTTGGGGTTGGGGTTGGGGTTGGGGTTGGGGTTGGGGTTGGGGTTGGGGTTGGGGTTGTGGTTGTGGTT
>Ga0302271_10002468_pt1 | contig 16619 bp, 7 predicted proteins | sample III_Bog_N1_1_FD_198767 | JGI IMG/M metagenome (GOLD analysis project Ga0302271, IMG submission 198767) | Peat permafrost microbial communities from Stordalen Mire near Abisko, Sweden - III_Bog_N1_1 | ecosystem: Environmental > Terrestrial > Soil > Wetlands > Peat | place: Sweden: Abisko...
AGCCATAAAATGATAATCGCAGCACTATGACACGATTTATTTACCTTTTTGTTTGGTGATTTTTAAGCTCTGTCTGCAGGCACGAATGGTGCTGGATTTGTGGAGGTAACTACACTAAACTGCATTTTAAAAGTCTGAATCCCTTTGGATGTCCTAGCCTGCAATTTTCAGATAGCAATTCAAAAATTAAGTTATTTTTCTTTCGCCTTCTGCTGATTCTTGGTTGGATACTAGCTATCCCAATAGCTCTTGTAATTGGACTGCCAACATATGCTGTAATACTAAGAGTCAATAGAGATTTTCCAAGTTACGTAAATGAACATGCTTTCTTATTTATTCTCTGCTTCATTTTGTCTATTATCCTGCAGCCGATTGTTGATGCGCTAGTGATAGTGGCAGCTATTCCAGTCTTGATAGGATTGGGAATATGGTATTTGATAGAACTAAGAAAAAAGAAAAAGTAATAGTAGTCATTATTATCATAGAATAGAGTCCTTCTTGGACTGGGGATTTCAAGAGCATAGCTAAATAATTGAATTCTTTAAAAAGAAAAAATCTTTTAAAATCAGTTGTGAGCAGATCCAGAAAAGATAATTTATTAATCTAAAACTTGCAACTCTTCCTGCTTCAATTTCTGGAATTGACAGTAATTATGTACTTTCTCTTCTTTATTAGATTTAACTGCATTTGCCATTTTAAAATGATGAACCCTTTTAAGATTCATCTTTTTTTGTCAAGAAACCATCTCTAGTCTATCTACAGCTAAGAGGTATTATTAAATAAGTATCAAAAGTATTACAATATTACACTAAGGTATCATATCTCTATTTTCACATCCTTCTAGATATTTTGATTTAAAAAATTATGAATTAGACCAAAACATAGAGATTTTTCCTTGTTCAATAAATTCTACTGCAAGTTTAAAGAAGTATTTAATGTAAATGTCTGAATTAAAGGATGAAACTAATAATAATAAACAATTTATGAGCAAAATATTCATTGCAGGAAGTCTCTCACCTGAAAAAGTTGAGAAGCAAATGAGGGAGGACTCATTATTAACTTGTTCTTTTTAGATTAAAAAAACAGTCAGTAATTCTCTTCTGTTTGTGTCCTTCAAACTTAAGAAAAGGATTATTTACCAAATTATAATCACTTCACTTAATTCGTGTTGATTTTCCTTGCACTTAAGCATAACAAAACCAGACTTCAACCACCAATCCATGTTCAAAACAGATTTCAAAAATGTTATTTGAAAGCAATTTAAACAAGTTAATGGAATAAGCCAGCTTTTTATTAACATTAAAGTATAATTGAAATAGTCATTTAGCATTACTTTAATACCTCCATTTAATGTAGCGTTCATTTATGAAAAGTAATTTTGCTTCAACATCTTAGAAGAATTTTGTTATGGATGGCTTAGAAGCTAGCTGATTTATGAAAGAACAGCTAATTAATTCCCAATTCAGAATTCATTTTGAGATTAGCATCCTAATAATTTACATCCATTCATTTAAAATAATCCATTTTATTTTTTTGAGAAATCTACTATTCAATAATGTTATTATTTGTTAACATTTATCATTAGACATGAGCTGCAATAAGTCTGATAAAACAACTAATCACAATAAACCCAACTACATTTTCTTGTTTCTTTTTTTTTTTATATGGAGTCTTAATCTAGTCCAAGTGTCATCTGAGTAGAAAAATACTAGCTTATTGCATCATCCTTAAAATATCCCTAGCCTAGAAAAATGCAAGCTTCAAGCCTGCAATTCATCATCATCTAAGGATCATTGCTTCTAATAAGTTCGTAAATCGTGGAACGAAGCTAAAAAGTAATGTTCATCTATAAAAGATGACGGATTATGCATCAAAGACAAAAGTATCCAGACAAAGGCTTAAATCAATTTTTGGCTATGCTATGCATCTATCTAACTCAAAACAGACACTAAAGTACCTCTTACAGCTTCTTAATAAAAAGAGAGGGATGATTTTCATTATCAGCTAGACTCTCCCATCAGCAAAGAGCTGTTTCATCATCACCATCACCGTCATCATCAGAGAAAGTTCCGATTCTCTTAACCCCGAGGCCATCACCATCATCACCATCGTCACCATAGGAGGAGATCCACTTGTCACAGAAATTCTGCCTATTTCCATTATTTTTCTAGTTTTTTGTTTTTTGTTGTTTTTCTTACGATATGAGTTTATTGTATGGTTATTTGTTAGTTTTTTAGAGAGAATTAATGCAAAACAAGAACCTGTAATAGTCTACTTTTTTGGTCAAAATAACTTACCTTTGGACTGATTAAAGAAGCATTAAGCATGCACTATTCTTGATTTCCCCCTTCTCTTCGAATAAACATTATTATTTTACAAGATTAATAATTCAAGAGGGAATCAAATTAGCAAGCAACAATTAGTTACCTTAATTACAACATATTTAGTCGGCCTAACTCATTTAACTACTCTCTTCCATTAGTCATTTAAACTCACTTCCTTGAATCAATATGGTTTTTAATAATTTTGTGCATTAATGACCCATCTTACAAATATCCCATTCTTAAGAAAACAAGAAGTAGATAAATTTTAGAGAAAAAGAGAATAACAGGAATTAAAAAAACTTACTCATGAATCAATCGTTACTTTGACTTAGCTTAACAATCATCTTTTCTCAAATTTCTTACCAATTCAGTAGTTCTCATCCTCTTTTATGATTATTCAACTTAATAATTGCTTGTTCAAAATGATTGTAAATTTAGCCAGTGAAGGAAACAGGCATGCTAACTGATAAAACAAATCAAACATATTTTTATTTTAATCAATTCAACTGTAATCTAAACAATCAGTTTGCTCATATGTAATCTGCCGCTTGCCAATAATATTTTGGTGAAACAATTCACTACTATTTCTTTTAAAGAGCAATGCCTTGAAGTTGATTATGCTAATTTATGAAGAGTATTAACTCCTAAACTTGATCAGAATGTTTTTAATGAGATCATTAAATTGAGGAAAAAAAGGGAGCTGGCAAATTTAAACAAAATGATCAAAAACTTTAAATCAATTAAATTACTGACAGAAAAAAGAATGAAAACTAAATAATTTCAACGATACTGAGGTGGGAGCCAAATAAAAGTTGCAAACTTATTGTTTAAAATTAAATGCACTTATGATGATTAAGTTATCTGTTTTCTTAGCAGATTAATACAATCATTTCAAACTGAATACTGGACTATTTCTTTGCATATTTGACTCGTTCTCTTTGTCGATTAGTTTCGAAGAAATAAAAGTATTCTGCTCTGAGATTATCAATTCAAATGAGAAGTCAGTGAAGCTTAGCTTAGGTAATATTCAAATGAAGCTGCAAGTAAACTGTTATAATTTCCAAGAAAAACTTCAACTTCAAACACTGCGACAATCAACGCTTACAATAGAAAATAAATAAATTAATAAAAATAATTTACCAACCAAACAGAGAAATATCAAGCTATAAACCTTGAAATACTTATTAATGAGATTCTTAAACTCCAGCAACGTTGTACTTTTGTGCTGTATTCTATTATCATCTATCGCCTACCAAGCCAACGGATAGAATCTTCATCCTTCATCTCTCAGAACCAAACTCGCATAGATGTGTGCTTCTTAAGTATGTCACTCTGCTAATTCTGTTACTAAATGTGCTTCTTTCATTAACAAATCTCTGCAATGCTCTAATAACCTGTGCTCTTCTGCCTCAATATTTGAAGACTGTGTTGCTGATAAGTGTTCTCCTACACAAACAGAAAATAATTTTTGGTCTTGCCTTTCTAATGAAGAGAACCTTGCTTTAAAAGAGTACCTCAACAAAAAGAGTAACTTGCAGTATGAAAATGAAGAAGAAGAGGAACAACAAAATGAATTCGAAGATTCGAACTCAAGTGTTTTTGCTGATAACTAATTAGCAAAGAAAAAGAAGGCAGCAAAAAGAGGCCCCGGGAAAAGATCTTCATCTTCTTCTCTAACTTTCGCTTGCTCTGCGATTCTCCTCACAGCTCTTTCTTTGTGAAGAAATTACTATGGATTTAGATAAAAGTCAATTATTTTTCCTGCATTTTGCGGTTTTGAATAATCAAATAATCATACTATGTTACAAATTTATTCTTCAGTATTATTATCCCATAAAATCTTTTCTATTATTATTTTCAATAATCTTTTATTTATTAAGTCTTTAATATGCCACTTGTAAGAGAGCAACCTAGACTGTCAACAACAATAAACCTGAAAATGTGTGTGATATGCCTATCCAACTTCAATAATTAGTGGTTCTTTCAAGGGCTTCAAGATTTGATTTATCCTAAATAATAATAGACATTTCAACATATTCAGTTGAGTTAGTTTTAAACAAAAGTTGATTTTTCTATTCAAATAATTTCATTAAAAAAAATAATATTTATTAATTGATTTTATTTAAAACGAAGATCGCTTTTGACTTTTTTAATAGATAATAATAAATAAACATTTAAGCTTCTTTCTTTCAATTGTATTTTTATTGTAAGTTCTATCTTTGTGTTTTTAAAATAAAAATTTAAGAACAAAATGTAAATAGATATGGCATGTAAAGAGAAACTCTCTAGATTGTTTGTTTCAGTTTCTGTGTGTGAAGTCTTTCTGATTGTCTTTAGGCCATACAAGTTTGGTGAGAGATTGCTAATAGGATCTCAATGACCTCTACCTCCCCATCCACCTCTTCCACCATGTCCACCTCTTCCTCCCCATCCGCCTCGGCCTCTGCCACCATGCCCACCTCCCTTTCGATCTTCCAATCCACCATTTCTGCTATCATGTTTATTCTTCTTTTTAATTTCAGCAAGGATTTGATTTTTATTGATTTAATAAGATGACCCAATGCAAAGCCAAAACGTTTATTATTCACTACTTTTAATACATTTTTCTTGTATGCACTAGCTAAGATTTGAAGTTTTTTTGCATTTCAAACTAGAACACTGCAATTATTAGAATTGTGCTGCATTGCATTCTATTATGGAACTAGAAGCTTTACAAGTTTACTCCAAGCATTGTGCTATGGAAAGGTCGTATGAGATATTCTTTGGCCTTGAGAAGAAAGCAGAAACTAAGAGAAAATTCATTTGAAGCATCTAGAAAAAGAGCAGGAAATGTGATAAATTCATTTTTGTTGAATTTATCATTAATTAGTTTGAATTGATTTAATAATTGGTTGAAATATGAGATGGACTAGTTTATAAATGATAAACTTTCATAATTTCTCAATCAGTAGTAAGAAAAATAACAAATGATTGCTTGAAGGGAAATAACGTGGAAATGTTATTTTCTTCGTTACAATTCAAATAATAAGGCCAGTTCATAATTGAGGAAAATTGTTTTGTTTTCTTACAAATAGCTAAGTGTTTTCAACAGCAATATTTGGATTATTTTTTTTGTTTTGAAGAGTTTCACAATGTTGACTCACTCGTATCAGAGAAAATGATGGTAAATTTGAAATTAGAGCTTATTAAAAGAACAAATTTAAATTCATCATTTCTTTATTAATAATTTACTGAAAAAACAAACGAGAGATATCACAAACTAATATCCTTAAAAACAATAGGATTTGAACTAATTTATTATTAACTATTATTTTAGTTAATATTTATTATGTAGTCACAAAATCGACTATTTTTAATAGTAATTTTGATTTATTTTATTTTCATTTGCAATTCTTTTAGTCAATATTCTTTAAATTGTTCTTATTTTTATTTTTTCTATTATCTTTAATATTTTCAATTTATTAATTTCAATTAATCAATGTTATTTCAAAGGAATTCAATGGATCAGAAGAAATTAAATTAATAAGTAATTTATTTGGTATCATTGGCAGACTATTAAAAGTTCTTCAATTATTTAACAAAAAACAAATATTTTGAATGAAGATAATTATTTATTTGGGATACATTTAATTTTATTTGAATTATCTTAATTTCTCATTAAGTAATTCAAATAATTTAAGAAACACAACTTTAAATTTTGCACATCTTTTCCCCAATTTTATTTTGGTTTTAAAAATCAAAAAGAAAGAAACAATTAAATAGTTTGAATTCTAAGAGAAATTCTTCCAGAGAACAGGTAAATTTACCAAAACTTCATAATGACTCTTGAAAGTATTGAGCGCATAATTGAATTACTACCTTGAGAGTTTTTAAGATTATCACTATCCCTAGATATTCACCAAATCGAGCATGACTTTATGTTTTTCTTCGCTTCCCGAAATCGTCGATTTTGATTCAAAATCACGTTCTGATCAAACAGAGGGCATATTTAATGAAGTCAGCTCGAATTTATCCCGTATTACAAGGAAACATTTATTCATTCGCCAGAAAAAAGAGAAATAATTTCCTCCTGATTGTCCAACTCTTGTGCACTTTTGTTTTATTTGATCTTGCGAAGAACTTATTTATAAATGAGAAAGAAAGAAAGAGAGAGAAATTTAGAGCAATAGTTTTTGAAAGAAATAATTAAAATAATTAAAAGAAAGAAATAATTAAATATTCTTAAAAAATAATTCAAATAAATACTAAAAATAAAATAACAAATTCAAAATTCAAAAATAAATAAAATAAAATCACATATCAACTCAATACACTTAGAGAAGGAACTAAATTACTTTCAATAAGCACAGAAAAGTTATTTTCAATTAACAAATCAAATCCATTTCATTCTTCCAAAAATTCTTTTATTTTCAGAATAAAAACTCTAAACAGAGTATTTCTTCTTTCTTGAAATGAAACAATAAGATGATAACTTTTGTAGTTTTGTTATCAATTGAATCTTAGATTGCACTTCATAAAAACATATGTTAAATGTTTTCAATAAGAACGCTTCTTGTTTTGTATTTATGAAGACTAAAAGAGAAATTAGAGAAAAGCTGATGTTATCATCATCTCATTTTTCAAAATGAGAAGCAACAAAGGGGATAAACATGTTTTCCTTTTGCTAATTGCTGTACCTTTTATTGCAATCTTATTTAGATGATTCAAAATAAAGTAGTTTAATTGCTCAATATCAGTAAGTAAGTTAGTTAGTCTAAACTCCTACAAACCAACGAAACGTGAATGAAATCAATAGTTTTTCGATGCTTTTCAATTTGTGTTAATTTTTCTAGACAAGATATCTTCTGTTGTCTGCTAACAAATGAACATTTTGAACGAGATCATCAATGATAAAGTAATGCTTGCAATCTCCAAGTAGGAGCTATTATTACTCTAAATCGACCAGGAATTCTTCAGATCTCTTCGAACTCCACTTATTCTGTAGATTGATGCAAATCTTAAGATAATATCTTACAAAGAAGGCACAAAGAAGCTAACAACAACTTTTCTCCTATTAGGCTGAAAACTTACTCGATAAAGAAAATATCCTCAAATTGTTTGAAACTATCAGATTCGATAAATTAAAAATCTGTTTATTTTTTTTTTGATAATTACTCACGTTACCTGTAGTTATTGATATCGGAATAGCTTTTATTTATCTATTATTTGTTTGTACAAAAAGCTTCAAAGGGCTGGAGGATTTTACATAATATTGGCTTAAACAATAAATCGCAGTTATTAATAAAGACAATATGCTTATTAAATTGCATGAAGATTGCTTTCTTAGATCTTTCTGGCAAATAAATACAAAATCAATAGATTAAAGGAAATGAGTTCAGTTTAGCTATTTTGGAAGAATACCCTAAAGGAAACCTATACTGAGGTCAAGAAAGCTCGAGATGCAAAAGAAGCTCATTTAAATAGAGATTGCTACGCAAAGAATAAGAACAGCGAAGATGGATTCTCACAATGTTTGAAAGGATTCTACGATGAGTTCTCCAAATTCTAGCTAAAGGTTGAGTTTGAGCAACGCAAAGTATTTGAGTGCTTGTAAGAACTCAAAAAAGGAGGTAATGTGAATGCAGAAGTATAAAAAATGTGTTTGAAGGGCACTGAAGAGAAGCTAGCAAACCACCTCAACAACTACAAGGCTAGAGTTGCATTAATCTGAATTTTCTTCAGATTGCAATCGTAATGCATTTTAGCAATTAAGAGTGTTCATTATCTTATTAATATTGAGCTATTAGTCAATATCGTAATTACTTAGTGTCATGTTTGTCTTTTGAAAATGGTCTTACGATGGGTTATATCTAATAATATTAATAATAATAATGATGCTTAATACAAAAATAAAGAAACAAATGAATCATAAAGCTCATAGATCTTGCTCGTCGGCGTCATCGTCAAAGTTAAAAGTCTTAGTTTTTTGTATTTGTTTGGCATTTCCCCACCTTTTCTTTTTATCATCGAGCACTTCTGCTACAGTCGCTTTGGCCTTAAAGTATTCGCTTTCTTTCTCTTGGTGAAGATGGTAAGCTGGATCGAGATTTTTTGCGAAAGTTTGAGAAGTTCCACGAAGAAGCTGCTGTTACTGTTGTTACTGTTACTGTTACTGTTATGAAGTTAACTAGTTTTATTCAGATATGTTTGCTTTATTATTTAGCTCTTGCGTTTTCTAGTTGAATCCAATGGCAGTTTCTCCATAAAAGGACAGTTTTGTTTGTTATTGTTATTGTTATAAAGGCTGTATCCTGGTAGACTAAATTGAGTTATCCTACAAAGATGATTTTTTGGGTGCTTAAGAGGATTATTTATTCTGCAAAGAGTTACTGAACTGTTAGTCTTATTTTGATTGTGGCAATATTTCAGCGGGATGGATAGTCCTTGCAGAGGGCAATTTGGAGGGCCTAAACATGCTAATGTTTGTGTTATTCATGGTAGGAATAGGCGACTATCGAGACTAAACTCTAAACAGCTGATTCTACTGTTAATCAACAAAGTGCAAATCAAAGTATGAGTAGTACTGAACTGCGTTGTTCGACTGCAACTTGATTTTTCTCGAGGCTTTGAGATCCTCTTCAAGAGCTCTAACCACATCTGGAGTCAGGATTCTTCTTTTCTTGATATCAGGTGCATACTCTCCATAATGTGTGCGCCAATTCCTCTTAAAAACACTGACTATTGCTGTATTCTCGTCCTCAATATCGTCTATCACGACATTCTTTTCTTAAACAAATCGACTCTGCTCCATGTCTAGTTGCTATCCTCCAATGCGAGACACCATTTCTGGTAGATCTTGCTACTTTTCAGATACTTGGTAAGGCTGTATCCTTTAAGATTGCTTTAATTACTGAGACTATGATATTGCCTTGAATGATTATTATTTTTAGAGCATTGCTTGTTAGTCGTTAGTATTGATTACAAAGTTAGGATTATTATTATTATTGTTTTATTCAAGGAGAGAAGCATCTAGAAGAGGCATGGGAAGGTCATTCGGATGTGTTTACTAGATTTCTTAGAGCTTCAAAAAGAGTTGCAGAGTCACAGCAACAATAGGGATCGACACTATTGTCTCTAGCCAATAAAACAACGCGTCCGTCAATGGGAACAGCTGCTGTCTGTCCGAAGAGAACAACTAGTAAGCGATGAAATGCAGCAAATGCCAAATGAACGTCAGCAGTCCAGAGGCAAGTGATAGTTTGCATCGTAAAGTAGACGGGACAGTCAGGGTTAATGCTACGCATAACCAAAATGGTATTTGAGTGGCCCAATATATCGCCATTTGCCCTCTGAAATTAGTTATAATGTAATTCTCCACGATATGCATACCTGCTGTCGGCATCGCGAAGCTGCACCCACTTACCCAGCCAATATCTAAGATGAATAGCACACACAAGGACTTCCACCATTTCAACAGTGGATCTGGTATGCTTTCGATACTGTAGCCACTGACACCCACACTCCATTCTCCACACAGCTGCTTCAACTGCTGCTGAGCTCTTTTTTCTAAGATTTCAGCCACCTTCATTTCATTTTCTCTCTCAATCATCCCTTTAGTGTTTTGTTTGTCCTGCTACATTTACTCATCGTCATTACCCCATATTGAGTTCTGCTGTTGCTGTTCTAAAATCTATGTTTCCTTAACTGACATAACTAACTAGCTTCTAATTGGTATTTATTTTATTGTCTTCTCGAAATTAACCAAATATGAATATCGTCAGATCCTCCGATACCACTAGTTTCCCAAAATATTGAAAGAATTAATACTTTTGTATGAATTGACTTGAATGCTGTGATCTGCTGATTAATGAAACCAAAACTGTTGTTAGACTATTTGAATCAATAAATCAACACAAAAACAACCATTTATGATACCTTAACAAGGGAAACTAATTAATATTCAAGCACTAATTGATCTATTGCCAAGTTGCGCATACAGAATTCATAGTCTGGACAAATAAGACTAAAACAATATGCTAGCAAGAACAACCAACTCAAACCACCCTTCATTAGTTCATTTAGGTTATTAGAGATAACAATAAAGGGCAGACCCTTTTCTTTTCTGATCGGAATTGCGAAAATCAACTAAAGCTAACACTCGAACTCCATCCTTAGTGCCTTTCTTTCCTAGTGATCTAAACTAGCAAAACAAACTGGCATTATGGTTATGATTGCTCGGGTGAAAAAAAGTTTTGTTTAATTCACGAATAATAAAGAAGACGTCTAACATAAATAATGAGAATAAATTTAAGTATTTTCAATTATTAATCGGCTTGGCTTCTTCCACAGCTATTGCTGTGCTGGTCTTTATATCTTCCTCAGCTGCTGTTTTGCTGGTCTTTGTATCTTCGATGATTGTTTAGCTGTCCTTGCGCTTTGTTTCTACTTCTGAAGAAGTCGAACTGACTTCGTTTCTCTTATCTTTCTCTGAGTTTCTTCTCGACTCTTCTTTGTCTTTTTAAGCAGAACTAGAAGTAGAAGAAGAAGAGTACTAATCTGATCTATTTCTGCTATCTTTGTCCCTGCTTTCTTTGTACTCCTTGAAATCTTTAGAATCTCTAAAATCTCTTGAGTCCTTCCGTTCCCTTGTATCTTTATACTCCTTATCTTTCCATTCTGTTTTGTTGTCTTTTCGATCCCTGGTTTCTCTATCCCTAGAGTCACTTTTATCTCTTTATTTATCCCTGTATCTATCCTTTTTATCTCTATCTTTGTAATCTCTATCTCTCTCTTTATCTTTATAATCTCTATCTCTGTCTTTCTTGAAATCTTTGCTATCTCTACTATCTTTATAATCCCTGCTTTCTCGATCATTATTATCTCTGTCATATTCTCTGTCTCTGGATTCTTTGCATCTGTCTTTCTTATCCTTGGATGATTCTCTGTCTCTGTGATATGAAGAGGAGGAAGAAGAGTAAGAATCTCTGTCATCTTTATCTCCATGCCTGTCTCTCTTGTCTGATTCATATGTTCTCTTTCTTTCCTTCGGCCTTTCGAAGTCTCTGTCTCTTTTTTGCCTGTTCGAGCGATCATCTCTATCCGATTTATAAGTACCTTTATCGTCTCTTTCTGACCTATGTCTCTCATCAATATCTCTTGTGCTGCTGCTTCCTTTATTCGGAGACACATTGCTGCTGCCAGTTTCTTTGGCTTGATCTAATTCCTTTTCTAACTCGATCTTATCACCGATTTCTATTTGGTTCTTATTCAGACTCTACTATTGTGAAGATAGAGCTGCAGCTGCTGATTCCGAAGTTGTTCCATCAGAAATCAGCTGACTTAGCGAAAACGATGAAGGCAAGTAGTTATCTTCAAGTTCCATAGGCTCATCTTAAGCTACATTAGGACTCGGAGCTCTTGCTGAGGTACTCCCTCCTTTTGAGCGGCTCTTTTCGTTGCTCTTCCAATGATTTTAGCTGCTGCTGGAATGGCTAGATTCTCTCTTTGATGGAGTCCTGCTCCTTTGCTACCTGCTTGAACTACTTCTTTCTTCTTTTCCTTAAGGAGTTCTATCTTCTTTTCCTTAAGGAGTTCTTTCTCCTCTAGAAGAATACGATGATGATGACGATGATTGCTGCTTACTTGATTTATCTCTTGGTTATTGTTGTGGTATTGATGAGCTTTTTGTTGAAGTTGAAGAAGATTTAATTGGTGTAGTTAACCGTAGAGGGGATTTAGTTTGATCTTTTAATGGACTAGCTTGCTGTGAGGATGGCTGTACTGTTGCAACAATTGCAGGAGATTTTGATTATTAGGATATTTTAGAAGGATTTTCAGTTGGAAATGCACTTGCGCCTATTATCTATGCTTTTGGTTTGCCAGAAGAAGCTTATGAAGAAATTAATGCTGCCGTGGTTGTAGTACCTGTAGTAGGAGGGGGTGATAAAGCTATCGTGGATGGAAGAACAATGTTGGAATTGGTTGGGTGAATATTATCGGATTATTGTTAAGTATTTGCGTTGCTTTTAGTCAGAATTGGAGCAGCAGAATGAGCAGAGTTAGATTGTTTAGCGGGGGTGATATGGGCATTGTTGTTATGACTTTAAGACAGCACTATTGGTGGCAATGTTGGTTTATTGTTATGGCTAGACACAATAGGTTATTCAATCTCTATTGTAGAGCTACTGCTATTATTATTATTGCTGCTATTACTACTCACATCAGAGTTCAAACACACGGCATGAGTAAGCAGCGAATATTTCGAAGATGAGGGTAATTGTGTCTGATTAACTTCTTGTGCTATCAATTTATCGCTAGGTTCTTGGATTAGGGGGCGAGTTTTGACTTGGCTATTAGTATTGCTGTTGGTAGGGATAGCAATATTGTTTTGACTATTGGAAATGGCGTGAATAGATGAGATTGCAGAATTAGCTGTATTCGACACAATTGGCAGTTTGTTTTCAGGATTGTTGCTGCTACTGGTATTAGGATGAGTTGACGGCTAGCTTGTCTGCGAGCAAGAAGCAAACAAAAAATCAGACAATTCAAACAATCGCAATTTTGATTGACACATACTGTTTCAAATTCATAAACAATTATTGCTTACAGGTATTGTTGATACTACTTTGTGCGAAATAGTCTCATGAGAAACTCTAGAGATTCTCTCTGGTTTCTTGAAAACATGCATGTTGTTACTGTTGCTGGCGTGATTCTGTTATGCTGCCTTGAACAGTGCTACCATATGGTTCAGCTGTTCTTTATTTGCTGGCCTCAGATGGGACAACTTTGAAGAAAGGGGCACAAACACTGAGCTTTAACTGCTGATGAGCTTGCATACTTCACTTGGCAAGTAGATATCTCTCGATATGTGTTTATTGTCCAGTACGTATATAACACATCCCAAGCCCAATGTCTGCTGGTCATATTCGAATATCAGACTGTTATCCAGCAGTACTTTCTCTGCTGCACTAGCGACTTCTTCTTCTAATTTGAGGTCTTTGTTAACTGCTTCGATATGACTGAGTAGACTCTCTACTACTTTGAACAGTGAGTCAACATTGAAGTTGAATCTGAGTTTCTCAATGAAGGTTTTCTCGACATCCGCATAGTTGACATCTCCTAGTAGGACGCAGTTTTCAAATGGATGTCTCCTGAGCACTTTCTCTCTGGAGAAGATCTTCTCTTTGATCTGAGAATTATGGATGTTTTGCAATTTGAGTGCCATGAAGAGACACAGCAACTAGATCTGTTGGATGTTCTTGCAGGCTGCAATGCTCCATCTCAAGAAGTATCTTTTGAAGAGCTGCACTGCAGTGCATGTAATATGATACTAGGAGTAAGGTTTGTTCTTCAACATTCTAAACTTCTAGCTCATGTCGATCAGTATTGATGCATAATAATACACTATTTGTCTTTCTTCTTCCAGTCCGCCACTGTTTGGTTCATGTGTTCCTTACAGACTAATCCACTCTGTCTGTCTTTCTTCATTGACTATGGCCAACTCACTCTCTGTCAGTAGCAAGAGTTGAATCCTCTCGCTCTCTGTTAGCATTACTGTTCGCTCGAAGTGTGTTAGAAAGAAAAAGAGCTGTAAATTAGTGTTTTATTTATTTATCAATGACTGATAGACACACTTTCGACTGATTTGTTAATTTCAGAAGAACTCTCTTCCAAACTAACATCTTCCCAACTTGTTTTCCTAAGATAAGTTACCTGCAATCAGAGAGAAGATATTCAAAATATTCCGTTTAGGAACACAATTACTTGAATAGCATTGTATCTAAATAAATATTTTAGCAGTCTGAGGAACTACTAGCAGACAGCGCTGATAAAAATCAGCTCCTTTAAGAATTAGAATGACCCTTCCCATTCCATCATCTCTTGCTATTTTATTGTACTTGCATGTCTTACTTTGACCATAATTTCAATACAATCTCTCGTATTGTAATTAATAAAATATTCTAAAAAGGGTTGAAATAAAAAAGATCACCCACCAAGGGGCTCGAACCCTTGACCACCAGCTTAAAAGGCTGGCGCTCTACCGACTGAGCTAGACGGGTGTTGTGCTATGTCTCGTGCGAATCTTCTTTTGAGAGTTCAGACAGGAGAAATTAGTATCAACTAGACAATCAGCTAGCTACATCTCTATTGAAGTTGTTTTTAGCAACACAACCCATGACCTCATAAGTTAAGAGCGTGAAGGGAGGGATGTACTAAACAAGTAAAGCCTTAAACTCTTTGAAATTGTCAAACAATTTAATTTCCAGTAAAAATAAAGATCAATCCCTCTTTCCTTTCTTTTTGTCTTGAGTTTTTAGAGAGGATGCGGAGACTCAAAGGACAGACACATGGAAGGAACTTAGAATAAATAAAATAGTTAAATTTGCATACTAAAATGAGTTTCTTAGTTGCAGATGAATGATTTGGTAGCTGCAGGGGAGCGAGACAGACAATTAATGAATCTGGATTCACACAAGCAAACAAAGAAAGAAAAGACAAAAGAATTAATAAATAATTTATTAAAATATTCAAAAGACACATAATAACATACACACACGATGCTAGCAGTCAGAACCAATTTGCTTAGATCTTTAAAGGCACAAGCGTAGCTTTTATATGCTTCCAGATGCACATTCTCTCATCAACCTTAGACCACTATCAACGCTGCCAATGCCGCATCCCCATACTCCTATGAGTCTCTTAAGAATAACGGCTGGCTGGTTGCTGATCCTACCAAAAAGGTATTTGATATTTCTTGAAAATGAGTGATTGTTTGAATAGCCTGCTCGATAGAGAGATAGTTATTATGAGACTAATTTCCGTTGAAAATTTGAATTGCATGGTTGAGAGAATGTATTAATTAGATCATCTGCATAAGATCATGTGGATAACTCTCATGGTGTATCATTATTTGGTTGAATTATGCTAATTCATTTCCGATTTGCGCCCATCAGTGATGATGAGATACATAATCAATACAGTCAGTTTAATTCTCTATTCGGAGATAACTTGTTAGATGGTTTCCTCTACCAAAATAAGAGAGGAATCATCAAAAACACATATTCACCTATGAAACAAGGAATAATCTCACAATTTATGTGTTTTGGTTTTTGATTAGAAATCTGAATGGACTCACAAATCTACAGCTGAACAGCTCATCGATAAGGTCCCAGTGATCTACATCGCAGCCGATTCAGTCAGATGCATGGTAAGCATGCAGCAATTCGCATAATTTAATGCTGACATTCACTTGGTTATGTAAAGGGTGGCACTGAGATCAATTCTGGTCATCCTTAAGTCTATATTAAGCTGGACACACGCACTCCTGGAGAAGTCCAAACATGCAAGTACATTCACCAAGCATTTTCATTTAAGCTATTTGCTGAATTGAAGCTGATTTGTTTGATTAACACAAGGTATTGCGGTCTGAGATATGCTAAGAAGCTGGATGGCCACCACCACTGATTCAGTGATTCAACTCTCTGTCTGATGAGGAGTTGAGAAAGGAAGACTGCTTTGGAGTGAAGAACACGGAGCAGTAGTTATTGCATTTATTCTATGTATTTGTGCAGCTTAGACAAATAAACAATAGAAACAAATCAATCAAGTATTGCTATTTTGATTGCAATATGTCTTATTTGAGGGTGGAGTGCTAAGTACTTATAAATTCACAGCTTTGTAATCATAAGAGTGTTTGTTTATTTTTTCTTTTTGACTTTTTTTTGAATCTTTCAATCTTATTTGAGCATGAGAGTGAGTTCTTCAAATAAAACACTGTCAAAGCATCGACCTAACTCATTTAGTTGCCTTAATTGTCTGCTAGTTAGTTATTTGCCTTTTTTTATTTGCTATTCTTAATCCACTGCCTCAAAAAAAACTGATTCTTACTTGATTGAGGACTCAGATTGAAAATTATGAACAATTAGTTTATTATGTATGTATGTATGTATGTATGTTGTTGTTGTTGAAAGAAATTAGAAAGTAAGTAATCTCTTTGCTGAACGATAACAAGATATAGAGGCACCAGTGGCAAATAGTCTTAGAGCGGATAGATAAGATAATCTGAAGAGAAACATAAAAAAATGGCTATTTCGCAATTAAAACCAACTGTCACAGTAATCGTTAAGCTTAGATGTTATTTTTTGTTAATATGATTGGTTTAAATAGATCTGTCTGAGCAGCTGAATAGATCCTGAGCAAACAAATCATTTCTTCAATTTGGTTATGAGTCTTTCCCAAGCAGGAAGTTAAAAAAATTAATGAATTGAAATTTTCTTTGAAGAAATTTTGCTGATGTCAATATCAGAAGAGATTTGC
>Ga0302271_10002469_pt1 | contig 16603 bp, 13 predicted proteins | sample III_Bog_N1_1_FD_198767 | JGI IMG/M metagenome (GOLD analysis project Ga0302271, IMG submission 198767) | Peat permafrost microbial communities from Stordalen Mire near Abisko, Sweden - III_Bog_N1_1 | ecosystem: Environmental > Terrestrial > Soil > Wetlands > Peat | place: Sweden: Abisko...
TCTACGAAGCGGCCGATCAATGGCTAAATCAATAACACGAATAAATATAAGAGGAATCCAGATGGGTACAATTGGTAGGTTAATCCTGAATATTATAGAAGGGTTAACCACCGTTGACCATCTCTTGCCATGGGCTGCATTGCAAGTTCAATAATTCGGAATCCTTTTTTTAAGAAAGGCTTTGAACCATTTTAGTTTTTTTGAAATGTGTAAAATAAGAATTCCAATTAAGATTAATGCAATTTTATCGTGTATTTCAACAAAAGCTTCACGTATCGTATTATCGCCACAAATTAAGCTAACGAGCCAGGGTATATATCCAGTAATTGCCACCAGAATGAATACAAATGAAAGCATAATTATAAGTTTGTTTTTGGAAATCAGTTTCTTGGAAATAACAGCTTTAAACCATTGCCAATGTAGAATGATATGATAAGCCATGAAAATAGAAAAAATGATGATGGAAATTTTATGTATCATCGACCATTCAGTACGACTTAAACTCCAAACAGCCTTATTAATATCTGTTCCACCATGATTTACCATGTGGTAATTAATCTGTATCAATAAACCCGAAAACATCACAATCAAACCCGAAAAAAGTAATCCAAGGTTTATTTTTAAGCTATAGAATGAGCTTTTCATTTGAACATCTCCTCTGTAGCGAATGTTTTTTCAAGCTTGGTAAGCCACAATTTTCGTTTTTCGTCAGATACTTGTTTTACCGTATTAAAGCTTATCCATTTTTTGTTTTTATAACCCGTTTTCCAAAATGTTCCTCTCATCAAAGCTTTTTGTATTGCATTGCCAAAAATTACGCGATACAAAATGCCCGGAGTATTCATGGTAGTAATCACGGTTACACCTTTTATATTTGTCAATAGCGGTTTCATTTTTGTGTTGCTGCCATTTACATAATCATAAGCAACGCCGGGGAAAATAACTTTATCTATAAACCCTTTCATTAGTGCTGGCATTAGTTCCCACCAAATCGGGAAAATAAAAACAACCTGTTCTGCTAGTTCAAGTCTGTTTTTATACTCTATAACTTTTGGGTCTAACGGTTGCTTATCTCTAAATGCTTTTAGATCCAGAGAAGTCATTACCGGATTAAAACCCTCTTTGTCAAGGTTAATTATGTCAACTTCGTGATTTGCTTGTTGAAGTCCACGAGTTACTGAATTTAAAATTGCGTTGCAATAGCTTCCTTCGTAAGGATGATTAAATACAATGACTACTTTCATAAATTATAAAGTTTAAAATTTTCAACACTAAGGTCAGAAATTAGAAACGGCTGAATGATAACAATTATTAATGAAAACAATTTAATTTCTATTTGTTGATAGAAATTCTAGTCAAAGCATTTGAAGTACAAACTTTAATACATTTTAAACAGCCAATGCAATTATCAGCGTTAATAAAATGAATGTGTTTGTGCCATAGTATATTTATCTTACCAAAAACATCATGAGAACATTCTTCCATACATTTCCAACATGCCTCACATTTTCTGGTATCAAGCTGAATATATTTCGTCTTTTCTTGTTTACCGTTATTTCTTCTTGTTTCCATACTTCTTTTCGTCTACAAAAATACGGCAATTAGAATCATCAAGACGATAACAAAAGATAAGAAATGAAGACTATCTTTTATTTCTTATTCTACTCAAAGAAACAGGAGTTACACCTAAAAATGAAGCTATATAATGTTGCGGAACTCGCTTAATTATCTCTGGTTTATTCTTAATCAAATCTTCATAACGTACTTTGGGCGAATCTGTTATTCTGGAAAGAAAAAGCTGAGAATAGTTTCTTAATCTTTGAAAAATGAAGTTTTGAAATCTATCTTTTAATTCGGGATAGACTTTAAAAAGTTTCTCAAAGTCATCTTTTCTAACCGAAACAATAATTGAAGGCTCAATACTTTCAATAGAAAATAAACTCGGTTCGCCATTTATAAAACTATCAATTGAAGCTACAGGTTGTCCTTCCATGAAGAATTGAAATGTAATATCTTTTCCATCATTATTAAACCACTCGCGTAAACACCCCTTTTTTACAAAATGTACGTAATTGGCTATTTCTCCAGCATTAAGTAATACGGTTTTTGGTTCAATTTTTTTTTCAATGAAAATATCTGCAAACTTGTCCCAGTTTCCTTTATCTTCTTTTATTCTGTCAATTAATTTGTCAATCATAAGTAAGATTTTTTTATTTTGTCTAACACTTTTCCCAGTTTCAGCGTAATTTGTTTCATTCACTGTTCAACGAATGGTTCCAGCATTATTTGCAGTTACGACTTGTTTATTTCTTGACTTCAATATTAAATTTCAATATGGAAACCTGTAGGCAAAAGTATCGAATTGATTTTGTCTTTTTATTATTTTTTCATTCTTATAACGTTACAAACTTTCAACCAATACCCAATCGTTTACAATAAGTGATAATATTTTACAGTAAACTTGCGTTTCAGCATCCATGAACTGAGGCAAAATACATCCTACGGCACTGACAGTGACACATTCTTATACTTTATTGATTTATGTAAAGCTCTATCTACCAGGTAAAAAAAATAAAAAAGAATGTTTGACTTTTTTACGGTCAAACATTCTTTCCAATCAAAGAATCAAAAAAAACGTAAACGTGAAATATTTGATACAGAAGGGCATTGTGCTGGGCAACAATAGCTTTTGCAAGAGCTAATCTTAGCTCTTAGTATTTATACTTGTTTAATCAATGATATTTCCACAGAGAAAATATCCGTTTGGTAATGTTTTCTTCCTTCTGAAAAAGGAGTTTATATCGCTCAGGGATGTTGGCTAAACCTATTCCTGCACCGGGTACTGCTTTATGTTTAGGTTAAAGATTATTTGATCCCTTAGTAACCTGAGTGTGTGATAGGGTTATGAACAATAAAAGTGTTATAGCCATTCTTTATAGAAAACTACTGTTTCCCCAAATAAGGTTTAGTTATTTGCATACAGTAATTCCAAATTATTTTTTCATTTTCGGGCGTATAGAATTTTTCACTCGGGTTTGTTACTTTCTTATCAGAAAAGTATTTTCCGGTAACGTTTTCAACATCTTTTGATGTCGCTAAATAAATAGCAGTTTCTGCGCCTTGTTTGGGTTTCCGTGAGAATGGCCTTGATAATCTGAGTACTAAATTTATCAAAAATCCTTTATCCGCATTTTGCCCAAATCCCGTTTTAACCATACCAGGATGTAATGAATTCACAGTTATATTGCCTGGTCCTTTTTCTTTCAATTCGGCAGCCAAATGTTGTGTTACCCAAATCAGGTATAATTTAGATTGACCATAAGCTGTCCCAAATGTATAGTTGTTCTCTAACTGTATATCATTCAAATCAAGTATTCCACTTAAAGAGTGCGCTGACGAAGAAACGTTAATAATTCGGGCAGCAGGGCTTTTAGCTAAAACCTCCAATAATAATTGGGTAAGAAGAAATGGTGCAAATAAGTTGAGTGCAAATGTTTTTTCATTGCCATCTTTTGTTGTTTCTCTGTCTATGCCAAACATTGCTCCTGCATTGTTTATCAACACATCCAATTGTTTATATTTTTCTTTGAACTCGTCTGCCATTCGTTTTATATCAGCTAGTGAAAAGAAATCGGCATACACATAATCTACTTTTTGATTACCTGTTTCTGATTTTATTTCGTTGCATGCTGTTTCTGCTAACTCTTTAGTTGGTCCATGTACGATAACTGTATTACCTTGCTTTGCTAGGGTTTTTGCAGTTTCTTTTCCAATACCACCTGAGCTTCCTGAAATAAAAATTATTTTACTTTCCATATTGTTAATCATTTATTGTTATTTCATTGTTTTTTTCAATTAATTACCTATTTGTTATTGCTTTAATGTCATTCTCATCATCTTACTGTTGAAATTTGTCGCAAACTTTGGATTCAGGCGGTAGAGCAGATCCAAAAAGCTTGCATCTTTTCCAACGGTTACCCTGAACTTATTTTTCTCCATGCTTCTGATAATAATTTTCGCCGCTTTTGCCGGAGAAAGTGTCAATAAATCCTGAATAAACGCAACATTGGTTTTGAGGCTCTCAACGCCGGAATTTGCAGTTATATTCGTTGCAATTGCCCCGGGATGAACTACTGTAACCTTTACGCTTGAGTTTTTCAGTTCAACATAAAGTCCTTCAGTAAGAATTTTTATAGCGGCTTTGGCAGCGCCATAAATGGTTTGCCCCGGAAAAGAAATAAACCCACCCATACTTGAAATATTCACGATATGTGCTTCGGGGCGTTTTAGCAAAAGTGGAAGGAATGCTTTCGTCATATTCAGCGTACCATAAAAATTCACATTCATTATCCTATTTATCTGTTCAATCGGCATATCGTTTATAGGAATGAATTTCTGAATGATTCCTGCATTGTTAATCAATCCGTCAACCGAACCAAAGTGTTTAACAACTTCTTCAGGCAAAGCATCCACTTTTGCCTTATCTGTAATATCTAAAACGTATCCCTTAAAACGTCCATCGCCTACTCCTGCAATCTTTTGGGTTTCGGCAAGGGCTTCCTGATTAAGATCAACTCCAGCAACGTTTGCCTGCATACTCAACAATAGTAAACAAAGTTCCCTTCCAATACCGTTTCCTGCTCCGGTTACTACTAATACTTTATTTTGGGCTTGCATATATTTATAATTTTATTTTTAATATGGTTTGCTTGCATTTCAACAGACAGGACAGTTCATATTTTTAATTAAACTAAATTGTTTGGTCAATTTCAATCACTACTTGATTCTTTTCTTTCAGTTACATTTCGTTAATCAACCAGTTCAACTACTATATTCTTCTCTTTCACGCTAATATAATACTCTCCTGATTCCAGAACCTTTTTTCCTGTTTCGTCAACATAACTAAAATCCCTCTCCAGATCTACTTCAAATCGAAATAATTTTGTCTCTCCGGTTTTAATTACTTGTTTTTCAAAAAGTTTTAATTCTTTTATCGGTCGGGTTATTGAACATACCGGATCGGAAATAAACCAGTGAACCGTTTCTGCACCATCCCGGATTCCGGTATTTGTAACTGGAACTTCTATCACTAATTTTTCGCCACGTTTAACTTTTATCTGAGAAGCTTTAAGTTCGCCATACTTAAAAGTAGTATAGCTTAACCCATGTGTAAATTCATATAGCGGACTATTTGTTATATCCTGATATCCTCCCTTATTTTTACGAGCACTTTGTCGCATATTGTAATAAATTGGAATTTGTTCTGCCGAATAGGGAAATGTCATAGCTAATTTACCTGAAGGATTAATTCTCCCTGAAAGTATTCCGGCCACAGGTCTTCCTCCATTCACTCCGGGCTGCCAGATTTCAACAATAGCATCGCTTGCGGGTTCAATGCGGTTTAGTTCCAAAGGTCGACCATTAGAAAGAATTAGTACGATTGGTTTCCCTAGCTTTTTCAATTCGAGTAGCAAATTCTCCTGTATATGAGGCAATGCTAAAGTTCTGGAACCATTCTCACCACTCCATGTCTTTTTTTCACCCAAACAAACTAGTATCACATCGGCTCCTTGTGCTACTTTAGTTGCTTCGGCAAACCCGGAGGTGTTATTACCATCAAAATCACAACCTTCAGCATAGAGGAGCTTAGCGTTTTTAAATTCCGACTCCAACCCTTCATAAATGCTGACAACATCTTCAGTCTTGCCATGAGCTGACCATGAACCTAACAAATGTTCCTTATTTTTAGCCATTGGCCCAATTACTGCTACCCGCGACTTCGTGGATAAAGGCAGTGTATTCTTTTCATTTTTAAGAAGTACGATCGACTCTTCAACCAATTTCTCGACAGTTTTTAAATTCTCCGGTAGTAAATAGCGTTTATCTTCAGTCTTTACAGGAATGTACGGATTATCAAAAAGACCTAATCTGAACTTCACCCGCAAAACACGCCCAACCGCATCGTTAATTTTTTCGATTGGAATTGCACCTTCATTGACCAGTTCTGCTAAAGACTGCAGATAATATCTGTCATTCATATCCATCTCAACACCTGCCCGAAATGCTTTTAAAGTCGCTTCTTTCTTTGATCCGGCCACTCCCTGACGAATAAGTTGCTTAACTGCATCCCAATCGGAAACCACGAACCCATCATGTTTCCATTTATCTTTCAAAACTTCTGTCAATATATAATGGTTTGATGACGCAGGAACACCACTAATGTCATTGAATGCACTCATAAGAGTGGCTGCGCCGGCTTTAACTCCAGCTTCAAAAGGTGGTAAATAGGTATTCCACAAGGTTTGTTTAGATATCTCCGAATACGTATAATCACGCCCACCTTCCGAGGCTCCATAGCCTACGTAATGTTTCAGACATGCTGCTATATTCTTAGTGTTTGATAAATCAGTACCTTGATATCCCTGAACGGAGGCGACAGCAAAAACTGCATTGGTATAGGGGTCTTCTCCATATCCTTCAGCAACTCGCCCCCAGCGTGGGTCATGTGCTACGTCTATCATTGGTGAAAAGGTCCAGTCGACTCCTGAAATCCGTGCTTCTTGTGCTGCTATCGAACATGATCGTTTAACCAATTCGGGATTCCAGGAACATGCCTGGCCCAGCGAAATGGGATAAATAGTCCGAAAACCGTGAATTACATCATAACCAAACAAAATTGGAATGCCAAGCCGCGATTCTTCCATTGCATGACGTTGAACACTATTTCGAAATACGGGATCCTCTCCAAAATAGATAAGAGAGCCTATTTCAGCAGGCACCTTTTTAACCGCATCTCCCATATTGTTAGGATTATCATTGTTACCTACAAGAAGCTGATTGAGTTGATATACTTTCTCTTCAAGCGTCATTCTTGATACTAAGTCGTTTATGCGATTTTCAATAGGAGCCCTGGCATCTTTATATAAAGCTTTTTCCTTTTTATCCTGTGCAAAAAAGCTCTCTGATATGCCGAGAAGCAATAAACAGCTAATAATAGTTACTTTATTCATCTTCATTTAACTGTGTTTGTTGTAAATTATTTATTTTTTGTGACTAAAAAGCCATGCAAAAACACCTGGTTCTTTAAAAGTGTTATCCCAGGAGTTGTGATATGCGCCGGGGTATTCAGTGTATTTGATTTCACGTTTACCATCATTCAGCAGTTTATATGTGTCGCGGGCATAATTAACGGAAACAGTTTGATCGAATGATCCGTGAAACAACCACAATGGAGTTTTTTTGTCGTGCGCCGTAAACCAATCAAGATTTACTGCGCCACACATGATAAAGGCAGCAGCAAAAGTTTTGGGCATGCGTATCAACAATTCATATGTTCCCATGCCACCCATTGATAGACCACCCGCATAAACCTGTTTCTTATTAACCTTGCCGGAGTTAATCCACTCTTTGGTCAATCCCATCAATAATTTCATAGATGTATTAGCTGCACTGTCCTTATAAAAGGTGAATTTAAACTTTATTGGGCTACCTTTAGGCATGACTTCTCGTTTGGCGTTTACCCAGTAATCGTTTTCGAGACACTGCGGAACAATAACTATAGCAGGATAATCGCTTTGTAAGTTATCAACTAACCACTGACCACCATTCTTGAGTTGTTTCTCATTATCTGTACCACGTTCACCTGCACCATGCAAGAAAATAACCAGCGGATACTTTTTGTTCGGATTATAATCCTTAGGGAACATTATACGATAGGGTAAAGATTGAGAACTTTCCGTATAAACCCGTTTCTCAAATACTGACAAGTCTTGAGCCGATAGCGGCAAAGTAATAAGCATCAATAGAAATAAAATTGTCTGTTTCATGACGAATTACTTAACAGTTATTATTTTAGTGCCTTTAGTTATTCCCGATTCATTAAACGTATCAATGCTAAAATAATAGGTAATACCTTTGTTCAAGCCTGTAAGTTTTACCGAGTCACTATCATATACCATAAAAGACGTGTAAAGTTTATTTGCATCAATGCCATAGTTAACAACGTAGCCAGTGGCCGATTTATCTTTTGTCCATTTTACGGTTGCTTTGCGTGAGTCGGCATTGCGATTAACTTCAAATTCTGTTACTTTCTGAGGATTCTTACCTTCTTTTAATCCAAAGATTCTAAGGTCATAAATTGAAAATTTTCCTTCAGGAACCTGCACATTCTCTACTTTTATATATTTTGCTTTCAACGGCTTGTCCAATTCAATATATTCGTGGCAGGCATCTTTTGTATTGTTACTTTTGTCGATTATAACTTTCCACGTTTTTTGGTCGTTTGAAGCTAATACTTTGTAACAATATGGCAACACCTTACTTTCCGGTCTAAGCTTAGCTTCATTATCTGCAAAATTCAATTGAATGGCATTTATGGTTACATTATTATCCAATTCTATACTCAGCCATTCACCTTTGTTGCCAGTTTTTGCCGACCACCATGTCTGAATATTTTCATCAGCTGCATTTGCAACAGGAAACTTTTCCATCGAAGACGAGGCTGTAAGTTTTTTATTATAGGACAGGAGCATCCAACCTTTGAAAAGATCTTCTTTTTCAAAATCTATTTTTCTGGTGGGCATTTTGGTCGGATAATCACCAAATGCGGTGTATGTATGCAGTACTCCATCCTTATCAAAAGCTGCCGGAAACAATCCCAAGCGCCTCTCGTAAGGGTTGCGCACAGAAACAGACAAGCTTGTTATGTGCCAGTAATTGCCGTATTTATCCAGAAATGTTGCGCTGTGACCAGATCCGGAAATAAAACCTCCGGGTTTGTAAGAAAAAGGACTGTAAGATTCAAATTTGAATGGACCAAGTGGCGAATCAGATTTGTATACGCCATCTCCATAAATCTTAAGTTGTGTTGCAGGGGCTGCATATTGCAAATAATACTGATTTTTGTATTTTGTCATCCATGCCCCTTCACAAAAACCTTTCCTTTCTTTATTACCATCTATCCAAATTTCCCAACCATGTTCCTGCATGTTAGGATCAAAAAGAGCAACACGATCTGTCATAGGTTGCAAGTTTGCATCTAGCTGTACACCATACATTGGCATGAAATTGGAAATTCCCCAATAAAGGTAAACTTTACCGTCATCATCCTTAAAAAAGCAAGGATCCCAAACAGCAATGGAAAGTTTTTGCTTCATGGGTTTCCACTGATCTTCAAAAGGGTTGGTTGTAAAATAAATGTTATTTTTCTCCAGTGAAGACCCAATATAGAATACTGTATCGCCTTTAATAAGCACATCAGGAGCATATTCTCCAATAATAGGCATACTCTTGATAGCAATAAATTTCCAGTTCAACATATTATCCGAATACCAATATCCGCCGGAATGAGAGGCAAACAAAAAGTATGTACCTTTATATAAGTGTACCACAGGATCGGCAGCTTCTCTGAAAAACATATCGTTCCCAAGAGGTTCGGATCTAAAATTAAAATGATAATTCAGATCCATCGGATTACAAAATGTTTTTTTTTCTGCTGGTGTTTTTGATTTGATTTCACCTGCCTGCACTATTACTCCACTTAGAATAAATAAGCTGATTATAAATACTGATTTTTTCATATACTTTCTTTTAGACTTAAAATAGGATTGTTTTTTTTGATATTATATCAACAGAAGCTGTCTTTAAGCCTGTAGCGCTAGCTTTAATAGTAATTTTGCCAGCAACACCATTCGGTTTTACAATTACCAAACCTCTTCCCTGATATACTTTTTTCTTATTTTGCTGAAAGCTTGACATGTCTGCTACATTACCATTTCCAACGCCTGCTATGGTAGCATTACCTGTAAGCTGATAAGTAACTTCCAAATCATCAACATTAGGTACAACATTCCCTTTTGCGTCAATAATTTCCACGTTTACATAGGATAAATCATTTAGGTCTGCATTTATTGTCGTACGGTCAGCTACTAAACGGATTCCCTCAGGTTTGCCGGTTGTAGTTAAGATGATTTCACATGTTTTCTTACCATTATCAAAACCTTTGGCAACAAGAGTCCCGGGCTGATAAACTACATCAAAGACAGCTGTTACAGACCCTTCAGGAACGGTTTGCTCTGCAATCACTTTCCCATTTAATTCCAATTTTACTACTTTGCTTCTTGAATATACATGCACCTGCATCTTTTTACCTTCTTGTCCTGGCCAATTCCATGATTTCAATTCTTCTGGGAAACCCCATGTTGCAATTGCTTCCCTCATTCCTTCGGGAATTGGATAGTGCACGAGCATCTCAATTGGACTTATCCTCCAAACGACATCCTGATAAAAGGATGCTTGCTTTTTATTACCAATCAAATCAAAATCGCCTGAACCTGAAGCAAATATTGGCCACTCGTCTTTAAAAAACTGTCCCATACCCATCATTCCTTTTAATTCGGGTCTTCCTTCTTTTTTAATTCTTGACTTACCTAGCCCTGCTTCGCCTAAATAATCAAAGGCAGTCCACTTAAAGCTACCTATCATCCAAGGGCTTTGTTCCGATTTTTGCCAGTTTTCTAATGTGAAAAGTGGCAATGATTCTGTCACCACATAAGTCTTTTTTGGATTTTTCGCATGTTGTGCATCAAAGAAATGTACTGTTGCACTGTCACGTAAGAATTGTTGGGAATCACTTTCGAGAAAGTAATTATAACCATCCACATCCAGATTCTCCAACTGAGGTCTATATGCTTCCAAAGAAGCTTTTGTATACGGTGGCAAGTAAACCATTGCTTCAGTTACAGGTCGTGTAGAATCTAACTTGCGAACTTCATCTGCTAATTTTTTTCCAATTTCCACACCCAATAAATCAGTAGCTTCGTAAATTTCGTTACCTATACTCCACATGATGATTGAAGGATGATTACGATCTCTTAACATCATTGCATCTAAATCTTTTTGCCACCATTGATTAAAATAAAGATTATAGTCGTCCGGGTTTTTAGGTCTTAGCCACGTATCAAATGCTTCATCCATAACCAATATCCCTATGCGATCACATGCATCGAGCAGTACCTCTGAAGGTGGATTATGGCTGGTACGTATTGCATTGTAACCATTTTTCTTTAAAATCTCAATTTTACGTTCCTCTGCTCTATCAATTGCAACTGCACCTAATGGACCGTTATCGTGGTGAATACAACCACCTTTCAATATAATTGCTTTGCCATTCAACAAAAATCCTTTGTCACCATCGAATTTCAGACTTCTTACACCAAATATTGTTTCTACACGGTCAATAGTTTCTGTTCCATTTTTGATTTCAGTAACAGCTTTATAGAGTTGAGGTGATTCTAACGACCATAATGCTGGCTTAGAAAGTGTTATGGATTGATTGTCTTTTATTGATTTACCTGCTACCAATTGAAGATTTTTTTGTGTATTACCTACAGCTTTGCCACTTGGATCGAATATGGTAGTTACCAAACTGATATTACTATTGGATTTTTGTTCGTTAATTATTGTGGAATTTACTTTTACGGTTGCACTGTTTTGTGATACTTCCGGAGTTGTTATGTAAACTCCCCATGTATCAACATGAACCGGGTTAGTAGCTGTCATCCATACGTGACGATAGATACCGGAGCCAGCATACCAACGAGAATTTTTTCCTTCATTACGAACCTTGACAGCTATTACATTTTCCTGACCAATAGGTTTCAAGTATGGAGTTAGGTCATAATAAAAGGGGGTATATCCATAAGGATGATTTCCCAGAAAATGTCCGTTCAACCATACATCGGAATTCATATAGACACCATCAAAATGAATAGAGATGCTTTTATATTGATCAGCTTGTTCTGTGATAAATTTCTTTCGGTACCAGCCAGTACCCCCAATAGTCCAGCCGGTAGATGCTGTTCCACTATAGTGCTTGGAAAATGGTCCTACAATTTGGTCAGGTGTTTGATTTGGCAAATCCTCAATACTCCAATCGTGTGGCAAGTCGACTTTTCTCCATTTTGAATCATCAAAACCTGACAACTCCGCATTTGTAACGCTGTCTTTTGTAAATGACCACCCATTATCAAAAGGAAAAGTACGAAGATTTGAGTTGTTTTTTGCAATTAAAGAAGAAACTGCAATCATCAAACCTAAAGTGATTAAACTTCTCTTTTTAAATAAGTTACCAAAAAACAAGACTTTGTTTTCAGGATTTAATTTCTTGGATATTAAGATATTTTTCATGAGAAATAAATATTGGGATAAATTATTTTTGTTATTTTTCGACCTTATTCTTAGAAAGCTATTTAATTTATTCAATAAGTTGTTTACTTGTATTTTGTACAAATTTCCACAAAAGCGGGTAAGCTGGTATTGTCATTCCGTGATCATAGCCCTGCAATTCATAAAGCGTCGTTTTTTGGTGTCCAGCAAGTTTCATCATACGAGACAGATAAGCGTTTTCTTCGTAACGACCATATAATTCCATTTCGCGATCACCAGTGATAAGAAGCATTGGAGGAGCATCGGCTCTTACAAAGTAAAGCGGAGCATATTTATCAATAATCGGTTGGGTCGCTTTTATACCGTTTTCTTTCCGAATGGTAAAATGAGTAATTGCCTGTCCGCTCAAAGGAATTATTCCTGCTATTTTATTTGCATCAATTTGGTATTTATTCAGGTAGCTCTTATCAAGGGTTATCATTAAAGCCAGATAACCGCCGGCAGAATGCCCAGAAATAAAAATTTTATTCGGGTTTCCTCCAAATTCTTTTATATGATTAAAAACCCATGCGGTTGCTGCAGCAGCATCTTCAATATAAGCAGGAGCATTGACTTTGGACGATAGCCTGTAATCAACTCCAATTATAGCATAACCGTGGTTTCTTAAAGCCTCTGGAATTTCTTTTTTACCCATTGTAAGACTACCACCATGAAACCAGATTATAGTTCCGAAATTTTTATTACCAGTCGGATAATAAAGATCTAGTACACATTTGCTTTTAATATAATTGTTACTTTTGCAAATAGAGTCTGAATAATAATTTATATTCTCTTTCGTCACATATTCCTGAGTCTTTGCAACAAAAAGTATTGAAATAAACATGCAAAACAGAAGCGCTCTTTTCATTTCTACTATTTTTGTTAAATTTGTTAACTGTTTATTTTTTAATGGGGTACTTTTATTTTGAAGCATTTGACACCTCAATGATTTTTTCACTCTTCGTTATACCACTCTCATTGAATACATCAACACTAAAATAATAGGTTTGTAAACTATTAAGGCTATGTATTGTAATAGAATCAGAGCCTAATATCTGATAGTTTAAGTACAATTTATCGGGCGCTGTTCCATAGCGGATATTGTAACCGGTTGCATTTGCACTTTTTTGCCATGCAAGTGTTACATTCCTGGCATCCATTGTATCACGCACTGCTGTAAAAGATGAGACGGGTTGTGACAATTCTCCGGCTCCTTTACCAAAGATGCGTAAACCGGATATAGCAAATTTACCGTCCGGCACATGATAATTTGTCAATCTGATATAACGGGCAGATACCGGAACCTGAAATTCAATATAATCGTGAGGTACGTCGGTTTTATTAGTTGTTTTATCAGAGAGTATTTTCCATGATTTTTTGTCGTTGGAGTATTCGAGTAGATATTGATAATATATTGAATTGGATCGCCCTAAGATAGTTGTTGCTTCATCAAAGAAATTTATCTGAACAGCATTTACTTTTGATTGTTTTTGCAAATCAACCAATATCCATTCGCCTTTATTGCCTGTTTCGGCACTCCAGTACTTACGAATTTCCTCGTTTGTAGCGTATTCCTTTGGGTGACCAATTAATGTGGAAGATACCTCAACCGGTTTATTATACGACAATAGCATCCCTGAAAGTTTATAATCTTCGGGGCTTTTCATCCGTTTTTGTGGTACAACATGTGGAAAATCACCAAAAGCAGTGTAAGTGTAAAACGTTCCGTCTTTATCGAAAAAAGCAGGGAACAGACCTAATCGTCGTTCAAAATGATCCTTAACCGAAATTGTCATGGTTCCCATGTGCCAGTAATTACCCCATTTATCCTGAAATGTGGTACTGTGGCCTGCACCACAAATAAAACCTTCGGGTTTGTAAGAGAAGGGGTTGTTATCTGCCACTTTGAACGGGCCTAATGGAGAGTTCCCAACATATAACCCATCTGCATAACTTTTATATTCTGTTCCCGGAACTGCATACTGCAAATAATACTTATCGTTGTGTTTTGTCATCCAGGCGCCCTCAACCCACGGTTTTCTTTTTCCTGTATAGTCATTATAATCGTTTGGACGTTCCCAACCGTACTCTTTAGTGTTAGCAATTAGCAACTCAGCTTGAGAACCTATAGGATCAAATGTTTCTCTATTTAATTCAACCCCATAGATAGGCTTGATATTGGAAAGGCCATGATACAAGTACAGACGTCCGTTATCGTCTAAAAATAAGCATGGATCATTGGGAGTGAACGGAAAATTTTCCTTGACAATTTGCCATTTCCCTGTTAACGGGTCAGCTGATTTATATATACGTCTGTCAAGCGCCATGAAATATACAGCATCGTTCATTACTACTGCTGCAGGAGCATACTCTTCGAGGGGTAGATCAGCTGTTGTGATAAATGTCCATTTAATTAGATTATCAGAGACCCAATATCCACCAGATTTAGATGCAAACAAAAAATACTTCCCTTTAAATAATACCACAACAGGATCAGCTGCTTCACGACGAGACGGAGTATTTAGTTGAAACCTATAATTGAGATTTAAAGGATTGCAACTGGTTGTTTGTTTATTTATGTCTTGAGCATTTATTTGCAATGAACAAAGTGCAAATAAAATGAATATTGCCCTTAATAGTGGATTTTTCATGAAGTATATTTTCTAAGGATAAATGCAATTATTGATCTTTCTTATTCCTTTGAATAGTGGTGGGTATGTTAACCGTCAGCTACATATAGGAATTCTCTGAAAATTACTTGAAGAGAAAGAGGAAATCAAAATGTAAGTTTGTGTCTGAAATACAGGGTGGTGCAAAAGCCACCCTGTATTTTTTATTTAGCTTTAGTTTTTTGTTTCAACTTTTCTGACTCCTGTGCAATCAAACATGTCCATCAATGATCCACTTACATTATTATCATCTTTTTTTTCTAAAAACAGATAACAATCATAGCCACTTGCAGTATAATAGCCGGTTACAGATTTTTCTTTTTCTTCAATTTTAGTAAATACGTCTTTAGGTTTACCTTCATTCAGCATAAACCCGGTTAACTTACCATCTTTTCGTTCAAAAGTAACCTCCATTTTAGCTTCACCTTGAGGCAGGCCTGTTATTGTAACAATCCATTTGCCTACAAAATAATCAGCCGGTGCCTGAGCTTTTGCTCCGATTGAAAATACCAAGCTGCAAACAATAGCAGCAATAAAAACACTTAATTTTTTCATGACGTTTAATTTTTGTTGTTTAAAAATGATTTTAAGATTTTGAGAACCTGACTCTCAAAATTCTTCATAAACAAAGAACTTTGATGAGTCAGGTATATCACAATTAATTTTATATCTTATTTTATTTATAGTTTTAAATTTACAGTAAATTCTATTGTGCGTGGACGAATACAAGACGCATTAATAGTTTTCCCGATATATGAAGGTTCAGTTGCTGTAGTAATCTGGTCAGCTCCCTGCATAGATCCACTAATACCTGTTTGGTTCAAGAAGTTAACAACTTGTAGTTTCATATCGCAGTTACGACTCATACGATACTCAACTCCTGCAAAGTTTTCCCACCAAGGTTTGTAATAAATAGAATTGGGAAGATTACCATATTGTTTTCCAAAGTAACGCAAGTCAGCAAAAAGTCTAAAGTCACCTAATTTATAGCTTGGGTCTATTTCCATCAATACTTTCGATAATGCAGGAACTACTTTGTTATTATATGAATATGTTTGTCCGTAAGCACTTACACTGTAGTTTTTATATTGTGGATTTTGTAAAGTCAACAATAAGTGTAAGTTGAAATTTTTAAACGGACTTGTCATAATGTCAGTTGTCCAACCCAGCGTTTGAATGTCGTAAAAAAGTGGATAAACGTGAGTCTTTGAAGCTGCATTTGACGGGTCAAATATGTCTAACGCTGTAACAGCATTAATTTTTGAACTGCGAGTCACTTTTGACACAATACTAAATTTATCACCATGATTGTAGTAAACTCCGGCACCTAAAAATATCACTTTGATTTGATTAGACTTAGCATCAGTAGTTTGTGATAGTTGATTTCCGTTAGCGTCGCGTGCAGGTTGTCCGTATGCGTCTACAAAAGGATTTCCGTTAGCATCTTTTCCACTTGCAGGATAATCATAATATCTATTGAGGTAATCGTTATAAGTAACGTCGCCCAAGAAACCGAAATCGTGTGTTAATTTAGCAACAAAACTTCCAACAAGCACGTGATTCCATTTATTTTTGAAGTCAACTGTCATCAGTGGTTTATCCATTATAAACGAATTGGCATATGGGTTATGAAGTTCCTGATCATCTTCTTTTTCTATACGAGCTCCAACTGAAAAATCAAAAATTTTGCCTGCTGAAAAATCATCCGAAAAATACAAGGCTGCTTTATT
>Ga0302271_10002472_pt1 | contig 16587 bp, 9 predicted proteins | sample III_Bog_N1_1_FD_198767 | JGI IMG/M metagenome (GOLD analysis project Ga0302271, IMG submission 198767) | Peat permafrost microbial communities from Stordalen Mire near Abisko, Sweden - III_Bog_N1_1 | ecosystem: Environmental > Terrestrial > Soil > Wetlands > Peat | place: Sweden: Abisko...
TCATCCAACTCCTCGGCTATCTCGGATAAAAGCCAACGCCCTGACATTAAGTGGTTACATCTAACATATATTGCATCATTATTTGTAACCCACCACAAAATGGTTTGAGTTTTTCCGAGTCCGGGTTCACCGTAAACCAACGCCATTCTTGGAATATTCTCGGGGCAGGCTTTAATGTTATTCATTAGACTTATAAAGTTTTTCACGTTTTTAGTTTTTACAAATGTCTTATTCATAAATCTCCTTATATTCATTGCTGTTTTTGTATTTTCCAACCCATTCTCTCTCCTCAGAAGAGGTAAAGCCTTTTTTCATCAGCCAATCATATTTTTCGTAGTTGTTTAAAAATAAGGGGCTCGTTTCTTTTTGAATCGGTTTAACTTCAACAATTTCATTTAAGCTCACCTCTACTACTTCTTCTTCCATTTGCATCTTTAGAAATTTAATATCATCAGTAGGCAAGTATTTTTTAACCGATTTTAACGTTTTATTTTTCATTTTTTGCTGTTTTTGAATTTTTTGTTTGAAGTCTTCCATATCTTTAATTGTTCCCATGTGATAAGCCATCGGGTGAATCTTTTCAGCACGTTTTGCTTCGCAAATAAATTCACCCTTATCTGAGTAGACTTTTACTTTTGTCAAATCAAATAAGCTGTACCTGATAATTACCCGCCCTTTTAGTCCATATAATTTATCGTGATAATAATTTGTCTGTAAAAATCTGATGCCGTTTCTTTGAAGCGTTTTCAAGTCAGTTTTCATCATTAAATCATCAAGTTTATTCTTATCTATATTTTGTCTTTGAATGGTGTTTAAAACCTCTTTAATACTTAGTTGTTTATTGTTAGGACAAGGCTTTGAATGTTTGTATTCAAGCCAATAATCAATAAACCCTATTGCCTGTTCAATTGTCGGAATAAAATTAACGTGCATTTGAGTATGCAGTTTTTCGTTTCTCTTTAATCTTGCAGGTTTTGCTTGTATTGAGGTTCCTGTATAACTTGGCAGCAATTTTTCAAACTCCTCTTGGAATTCCAAAAAGAAACGCTCAATGACTTTTGCACGAGCGTTGTATGGTTTTGCAAAAACTGATTTGATTCCCAAATTTTGATATACTCCATTGAATCCCGATTCTTCAAAGCTGCAACTCTGAAAATATTTAGCCCTAAAAGCCCTGCCGTTGTCTTGATAAACAATTTTAGGAATAACTCCTAAGTTTAAAATGGCCATTCTTAAAGCAGAAGCGATGCATTGAGTGTTTTCCTCAAGCATAATTTCATAACCGACTAATGCTCCTGATTTCCAATCTAAAAAGCCGACCAGAGTTGCTCTGGTTGGCTTACCTGTGAAAGGATTAATTACTTGAAAGTTTAATTTATGACCGTCTGCGATTAATACATCGCCAACTTCCAACTTTGAAATATCTCTTTCGATATATGATTCTACTTTGTCCTTGAGGGCTTTTTCACCCTCTCGCATCAGAACCCATTTATCGTAATTATACTTTCTAAAGTTTTCAGCATATCTTCTGAATGTTGGAATCGAAGGAATATTTTCAATACCTTTATTCTTCAATATCTGAATAGTTAAATTTATGGCTTTTCCGATATTGAATTGATTAGGATGCAAAAGTATTTTTAAAAAAACTTCTAACATTTCATCCGTTAAGCTCGTTTTATAACTATTCATACTTGAATATCGATATTGTGGTGCGAGAACTTCCCACGTTCCAAATTCTTGATACGTCTGATTCCACCTTTGGAGTGAACCTCGAGAAGTTTTACCAATTATTTTAAATAGTCTTTTTAGAAATTCACCGCTGTTATACAATTCAAGAAACAGTTTGTCGCCTTTTCTTCTAGGCTTATGCTGGACTCTAAACTTAAGCCATTGTTTTATTAAATCAATTCTTGCAAGGGCAACCGTCTTTGCAGTATCAGGAATAAATTCTGAAGAAGGAAGTGTTGGATAATAAAAAACTTCCGGCTTTGGTTTAAAAAATCCTTGAATATCAGGTTCAAGAGATGAAATAAGGATTTCATAAGTCGTTCCGCCTTGAGTTTTAACTTCACGAGCGATATATTTATCATTTTGAATTGATAGTCTTACAGCTCGAGTGCTTATATGTTTGACTTCTGCCACCTTTTTTATGGGAACGAACAAATTAAGAGCGGTGCTTACACCAGCCTTTTCAACGAGTGAGGAGCCAAAAGCTTTTCTTATATCTATATATTCGTCCATATTCAAACGATAACTCGTAAAGTAGGAAATTGGAACTCCACTTCCGAGTTGTGTGTCTGTTCTGAATCAAAAATACGGCAGTCGGAGTAATTCCATTCAGGGCGTTGTAGACTTGCAATGACTTGAATGGAATTACTTAACGTCTGCGGCCCTGAAACAAGTTCAGGACAGGCTACAGAGTTTTGTTCCAAAACTCCACAGGAGCAAATAAAAAAAAACGCCTGCGAGCTAAAAGTTTGTCAATTTGTTGACGCGATTTTAAGCATTTTTTAAGGATTTACAAAATCAAAAAGTCTATTTTGGCTCAAACTATTTGCACATTTTTTGCATAGGCTCAAAACCTTTACGTGTCTAAGTCGGAAGCTATATGTCATCGATTTTGGCTCATACTAAAAAACGACCGAAACATGCAAAACAATGCAAACGGCTCAAACTAACTTCCGACTAAAAAATTACAAAAAAGAAGCCTCAAACTAGCTCACTGTCTAGCTCGTCTGTTTTGGCTCAAACTATCTGATGCGACTCAAATTACATGATAAAATACAGTTAAATAAGTATTTTCTATTTTAAAACTTAAACAAAAATATACAATTGTTTACTAAATTTTGTTTCTCAAATGATGAATTTTTTAGGGTTTGTTGAATTATAGTTGAATTATTTGATATTTTCCGCATTAAAAAAGAGTCTCACATATAGCTGAAACTCTTTATTGGTAATGGTTGCGGGAGCTGGATTTGAACCAACGACCTTCGGGTTATGAGCCCGACGAGCTACCAAGCTGCTCCATCCCGCGTTATTTTTTTATTTAATTTTCATGTTTTGCAGGAGCAGCTTTCCAAGCTTTCCTCTCCCAAAATGATATTTAATCATTTTGCTCGGCAGAGTATCCAGCGTTATATTCTTATATCCCCATTATTGCACGTACAAAAAAAATTGCAAGCGTGTATGCTGTCTCGATTTATTCTATATTACCATGGCACAATTTTTCTCAATCATCTGTTTTACTGATTTTTCAGTGCCTTGGTCACCGCCTCCAAAAAATCGTCCTGATTAAATTCGCTTTTTACAATATACCCTTCAGCACCCAAATCCTTCGCTTTTTTACGATTTTCTTCTGAAAGCGAACTCACTATTATTACAGGAATATCATAGTACATTTCATCACTTTTAAGTTTACTCAAAAATTCAAACCCGTCCATTTCAGGCATTTCAACATCACTTATTATAAGGTCAAACCTTTCGTTTTGCATTATTTCAAACGCCTCAATCGGATTAGTCGCTATCTCTATTTTGTATCCGGCTTGTTTTAAAATGTTTTTTTCTAAAGTTCTGGTTGTTATTGAATCATCTACAAGTAAAATTTTACCATTTTGGGTTTTATCCCCAATCATAGTCGTCTGTTTATTCTCCAAAGATTGAATTTTAGGCTGGTTAATGTTTTTTAGAAGCTCTGTAATATTCAGTATCAAACAAATATCACCTGATGCAAGAGTGGTTAAACCCGAAATGTTTTTTAATTTATAAAACGGGGCAGAAAGTTTTTTCTGTAAAATCTCCTGATCCCCGATTAATTTATCCACCGAAAGCCCTATCGTTTTGTTATCACTTTCGATTATCAAAACCGTTTCTCTCAATTTGGTTGAATTTGTCTCCTTTTTGGGCAAATTTAAAACCTCTGCCAATGTATACATTGGAATCGTTTTTTCATTAAAAATAATTGTTTTATTTCCCTTTGTGGAGAAAATTTCATCTGTTTTTTTTAGAACAACCATATTTATTGCAGTCATTGGGATGGCAAAAATCTGGCCAGATGATTTTACAAGAAACGATTTTAGGGTAGACATCGTAGTAGGTAGCTCTATTTGGACGCAACAACCCTTGTTTATTTCTGAAAATACTTTTACTTTCCCGTTAAGCTGAGAGATTTTCGTCTGCACAACATCCATACCTATTCCTCGTCCGGAGATATTTGTAATTTCATCCCCAGTAGAAAATCCTGGTGCAAAAATTATGTTTGTCAACTGTTCGTCAGTCATCGAATTTACTTCTTCTTGGCTTAAATACCCATTATGGACTGCCTTTTCTTTTATTTTTTCTATATTAATCCCTTTTCCGTCATCTTGGATTTCTATCATTATTTTGTTTTCGACCTGGCGTGCACTAAGAATTATTTTTCCTTCTGGGCTTTTTCCAAGTGCAATTCTTTCATCAGGAGTTTCTATCCCGTGGTCGATGGCGTTTCTTATAATGTGTATCAAAGGAGTTTTTATTTCTTCAATAATTTTTTTATCGGTACTGGTTTCGCTTCCTATTATTTCAAGGTCGATTTTTTTGTTTTTTTCTTGTGCAATATCTCTAATCATTCGTCCGAAGAGGTGGAATATTGTTGCCAAAGGCAATACGCGAATACTTTTGACCATACTTTCCAAATCGTCTATTATTAGTCCGGTTTTTGCATCATCTTCTTGGATAGTTCTTTGTAAAGCGGAAATGTTGAAAAGAGAGTCTGAAAATTTTTTATTATTATCTGAATAAAGGTTTAGCATTTGTTTTACAAATAAAGACATTGGAGAATCAGCTTCTTCAGCTTGTAAAAAATATTTTTTATCATAATATTTCAAGTAAGTTAAAGTTTTACTTGAGGCTCTTTGCCACTCCTCAAAACCTTTTTTTATTTTATTTAATTCGTGCAAATGTTTTTTCGTTTTTACTTTAGTAGTAATTAATTCTCCAACCTGATTAATCAAAGTATCAAGCTTCGTGGAATCTACTCTTAAGGTCTTGATTTCCCCCGAGTCAAAAAATGTTGAAAAATCCGCAATTTTTTTGCTTTTAATAGAATATTTTTTTTGTGGGGTAGAGAGATAATCCTCATTTTCTCCTGCGTTAAATTCCAACAGCTGTTGAACAATTCCCAATCTCTGCAGCGTCAATTCTTTATCAGCGGTTTCGCTTTTGTTTTTTATTCTATTGTCGCAATATTCGATACTTTGCTCTAAAACCGAAATGGTTTCATCGTTGAGCAGCATTTCATTTTTCTCTGCAAAATTAAGTATTTTTATAATTACTTCGAGTATGGGTTTTATGTTTTCATCAGTACAACTATTGTCAAAATTAATTAAAAAATCTTTTATTTCAGCCAGTGAATTAAGACTCTGAGCGAGAGAGCTGATTTTTTCTTTAATTAAAAATAAGTCATTGTTTTCTTCTGTTAAAGGGTTAAACGCAACCTCGTCATTCTGAAACATATTTTCTTGTGAATCGGATAAATCGTCGCTATTTAAGATTTCTTCAGTGTTTGAAAGCCGAGTAAATCCCAAATCTGGTTCAGAATTACTTAATTGTGTTAGTTTCTCGTCCTCTTCTTTTTTTTCCTCATTTTTGCCCTCTAATTTTTCAAAAGCCAAGTTATAATGGTCAACGACTCCCAGTCCGTGTAATTCATATATTGAATTCAAATTGACTATTATGCTATTTATTGTTTTTTGAATTTCTTCGCCTTCAGCATCTGTGAGGCTGTGAGTAGCTTTGTTTACAAAATCCAGTTTTACGCTGATGTCTTCAAGCATTTTTTTAATTTCAAAAGGGCCTATTTTTTGAAAAAGAGTGTATAATTCTGTTGTTTCATTAAGCAGTTTCTCTATTAAGCTCCAATCTTTTTCACACTCGATTTTCATCAAGCTAAAAAGACTTTCTGAGATAAGATTATTAATTTTTTTTTGATTTTTAGTTAACAATTCAATATTAACGTCAGCTTTTTCATCTTCTCTATTGTCTTCTTCAGTGTCTTCCGTTATATTTTCTAAAATAGAGATTTGTTCAGCAATTTTCTCACTGTAAACTTCTTGTTTTTTAGCGATGGATTTTTGGATTAATTCAGACAAAAAATCGACGGTTTTATACAAAATGTCAACAATTTTTGTATTCATATGGAGTTTATTGTCCTTTGCCAGTCCTAAAATATCTTCAACTTTATGGGCGATGGTTTGAACATTGTTAAACCCAATCATTCTTGAAGCACCCTTTAAACTGTGGGCATCTCTAAAAAGCACAAGAATTGAGTCCTTGTTGTTTGGTTTTTTTTCCAAACTCAAAAGGTTGTTGTTTAATCGGGAGATTATTTCTTCCGATTCCACTTGAAATATTTTTAATATTTCATCAAACTCTTCTTCTAAAAAATCCATTTAAAATCCTGTTCTTTTAGTGAATGGTTGAATAGTTTTTCCGAGGTTGGATTGCTTCGTCGCTTCTCTCCTCGCAACGACACTATGCATTTCACGTTTTACCTTTTGCTTTTACCGTTTACTGTTTTCTCGGGGGTTATTCGTCACTGATATTTTCTTTAAAAGAAGTTGAAATATCATTTAAGGTTTGCAGTTTTTCTATATTTTCTTCTAAAGATTTTAAAGATGCTTTTAATCCATCATCAATGGTATAAACTATCGAATTCACACTGCTTGAATAACTAGTCTGATTTTCCGAATCAGCATAAATTTCTTCCGCAGAGCTTGAAACCTCGTTTATAATTGCGATTAATGCATCTACGTTGGAATTTATATTGTCAGCCAATTTCACTCCTGATTCAATTTCTTTGGAACTTTCTTCTGTGGCCATAACGGTTGAATTAGTTGCTTGTTGGATATCTTTGATAAGAGATGTTATTTTTGTTGTGGCCTGTTTTGATTCATCAGCAAGTTTTCTAATTTCAGCGGCTACTACTGCGAAACCTTTTCCATGTTCACCGGCTCTAGCGGCTTCTACTGCTGCATTTAGAGCAAGCATATTTGTTTGTTCTGCTATATCTTCGACTATTCCTATTGTGCTTCCTATTTGTTGGGTATGTTCTGAAAGTTCCAAAATCAATTCTGCAATTATTTGAATTTTTTGTCTTAATGTAAACATTTTTTCTATATTTGCTTTTACCGACTCTTGTTCCTTTTGAGAAAATCCAAGAGTTTGACTTGCTTTAGAAGAAACATTTTGGGCGTTTTGTTTTGTCTTTGCCGAAGCCGCTTTAAGACTACCAATTGTCTCAAGTGCCGTCTTCATCAATTGAATATATTCTTCAAGAGCTTCTTTTTGCTTATTTGAAAACTCTATAATTGTTTTCGTTGTTTTGGAAGTGTTTGTTATTTGTTCTTGAACACTTAACTTTAAAGATTTGTCAATCCATCTTTTGGTGTATTCGTATTGAATCGAATAAAATATCAAAAGTATTGCAACTACCAAGGCATGGTATTTGTCTTGGCTAAAAGCCACATAATCAAACAAGGCCAAACCGGTGATAATGAAAGCAAATACGATGTCTATGGTGTATTTTATTTTCAATTTTTGGCTTAAATTAATTTTAAAATTATTTGTCATTGAAAACTCCTTTACTTTACTGATTTAATTATAATTGTAAAGTGTATATTAATAATCATAGATTTGTTGTATAATAATAATATTACAAACATAAACACGGGGTAAAATAAAATGTCACATAAAATTTTATTAATTGACGACAGCAAGACCCAATTAGAAACACTAAAATTAAGATTTCATAAGGCAGGATTTGAGGTAGAGACGGCTCAAAATGGTGGTGAAGGTTATCAAAAAGTCTTTTCGACTACTCCTGATATTATTTTGTCAGACATTGTTATGCCGAATCTTAACGGCTATCAACTTTGCAGGTTGTTAAAAAATAATCCTGTCACTAAAAAAATTCCCATAGTATTATTAACCGTCCTGGACAAGAAGATAGATAGCTTTTGGGGGAGCAAATCCGGCGCAGATAAATTTATTTCCAAAACTACCGGTTTCGAAGAGATAGAACAGATTACTAACGAACTGATAGAAAAAAATCCTATTTCTGATGAATATAAAGAAAGTTTATTAAAAAATATAATCTCAGAAGATGACGTTCAAACCCAAATTAACAACGTGTTGGATGACTTGCTTATGACTTCAACTTTTTTGAATGAATTTAGAGATTTAGGAGAATTTTTGACTCACCAAAAAGTTTTGGTTGAAAAAACCTTTTCTCTTTTTAGTTCGTTTGTTGATTTTAACATCGCAGGGTTATTTTTTAACGGTATGGATAAAAATGAAAAAAAAGTTTTGCATTTGGAAATACACAAAAACCCTGTCTCCGGATTTGTAATTGAAAAAATCAAAAGGGATTTTTTCTGTGCCATGCCCGGTCTGCAAAACCTTACGATGAGGGATTTTACACATGATATAGTGAAAGAAAAAACCGATAGTACTGAAAAAATTTCGTCCCCTGATGAATTGAAATCTTCTCACTTTTTACCGATTGAGTTTGAAGGAATTCTTATGGGCGGGGTTTGTTTTTTCAGCACTGACGAAATCAACTATACCGAGTTCAAGCTCTATAAAACAATGGTGGATGAACTTTTATTATTGTTTAAAATGCGACATTTGTATTCAGAAACTGAATATCTATCTGTTAGCGATGGGCTAACGGGGCTTTATAACAGAAGACATTTTGAATACAACGTAGAAAGAGAATTTTTACGGGCAAAACGATACAAATCGGATTTGAGTCTTGCGATTATTGATATAGATTTCTTTAAAAGTGTAAATGATACTTTTGGCCACCAGTTTGGGGATTATGTTTTGAAAGAACTTTCTGCTCTTTTACCTGCTTCTTTTAGAAAAACTGATATGATTTATCGCTACGGTGGAGAAGAATTGACAGTTATTTTGACTGAGACTTCTTTGGAAAATGCCCGTATTCCGCTTGATAGATTGAGAGAAAGAATTTCTCAACACAAATTCAGATATAATGATGAAGAAACAAACGTTACGATTAGTGTTGGAGTAAGTACTAATTTTGTGAACATTCAAAGTGAAAGGGAATTGGTTGAAAGTGCCGATAAAGCCCTTTATAAAGCTAAGCAAGAAGGTAGAAACAGAGTGGTAGTGTATTCTAATGAACAATTTGACGAAGTTTTACAGTAACGATATTGTTGAAAATAATGAAAATCTTTATTTGTACTTCACCGTAGGTGAAAGTAACTACGCCATAAATACCAATTTAGTAGTGGAAATAATGAAACTTCCACATCTAGACTACCCCCAAAAATTACCGAATAACGTTGTCGGTCTTCTAAAATATAATAATTTTACAATAAACGTTCTAGATATAAGATTTTATTTGGACATAAAAGTAACCCCATATTCTGCTTCAAACCAACTCATGATTATAAAGACAGACGAAGCCATTTTTGGACTTTTAATAAATAAAGTAGAAGACATAATATCTTTAGAACAGTCTAAAATTGAGCATTTTTCATTTTCCGGCGAAGACAAATTAATTGAATATTTGTACCACCATAATGATATTACAATTTCGATGCTCGATTTATATGCACTGGAAAATCTTTTGAAAAAAGGGGTTGCCAGTTCCGAAATAGATATTCCATCACTTTTTCCGCAGGATGATGAATCTCGCTACAAACTAACGCAGCGAACCAGTGCTTTAGAAGAGAAAACAAGGTTAGACTTATCCAAAAATATTTTTTCACAGGACAAATTTATTTCTTTTTCTTTAAATAACAACACTTATTGCATAAATTTGGAATATGTGCGAGAGTTTTTGAAAAACCCTGTCATATCTTCAATCCCTTGTGCACCTTCTTATATTACAGGCTTGATGACATTAAGGGGAGATTTTGTAGCAGTTATTGACATCAAAAAGTTCTTGGATTTTCCTTCCGGTGCGGTATCTGAAAAAAATCGCGTAATTGTGGTTGAAACCGATGATTTTAAAGTCGGTTTTTTGGTTGATGAGGTTTTTAGTATAATTGAAATCCCAGAAGAACTTATAGAACAGCACTCGCATACACAGACTAATAAATATATTTTGTGCGAAGTGGTTTTTGAGGATAATGTATACACAATTTTGGATATGAAAAATATCCTATCAGATGAAAAATTTTATATAGATGAAAAATTTTAAGGATTGTAACAATTTCTATTGTTTTTTTAGATCTAAGGCAAAAAAACATATCAGCACGCTTTATATACATGTGTAGGTAAATAAAAGTGAAAGGTTATAAAATGAGTGTAAATAGCGTAAATTCTGTAGCATTTACCGGTAAAACGGCTACTACAAAGAATGGTAATGAATATAAAAAAACAAATGCAGGTAAAATAATCGGGGGTATCACTAGTGCTGCTGCAGTAGGAACACTAGCAGTTATTGCACCTAAATCTCCAGAATTTAAAACTGTTTTGAGTATGATTGCCCATAGTATTCGTGTAGCAGCTCCAAATATTAAAAATATTAGAGGAGCAGTATTAGGAACACTTGCAGCAACCGCGGCTTCAGTTGTGGCTCTTGCTGTTGGTCAAGGGACTCTTACTGACAAAATAATAAATCATAATAGAGCAAAAAAAGCTGATAAGGAAGCTCGCCACTACGCAGTGATTGACCTCCCAGATGCGAGCAAAGCCACTGAATAACAAATTATAAATATTTTTTAAGGCGGGATTTTTCTTTGAAAAATCCCGCCTTTTGCATGCTCTTTTATCATAAACATTCGGCAGAAATTATTTTTTACAAAAAATTATTCACACATTACGTCATGCTGAACTTGTTTCAGCATCTTTCCAGAATACTATATTGGATAGATCCTGAAATAAATTCAGCATGACGTGAGTGGCGATTACCTTTTGTCATCCAAATGTTTAATTTTATCACAATTTCGTGATTTCTTTCACACCCAGCATGTTTTTTACTTGATTGACAATATTGTTGTGTAATAATATTGTCGTGAGAAAGGGTACTATGAAAGACGATAATTTAGTCTCCAACCTAGTTTATTTACTAGACGGAAAAATTTACATCAATTTAACCAACAAATGTACAAATGAATGTATGTTTTGTATTCGTACCCTAAAAGATGATGTTCAAGGCAAAAACCTCTGGTTAAAGAGCGAGGACATAACTTCAGGCGATGTGATTCGTCAACTAAAATCTCTTTTGAAAAATGAAAAAGAGGTTATTTTTTGTGGTTATGGCGAGCCTACTTTGAAGCTTGAAATTCTAAAAGAAGTCGCAAAATTCGTCAAAGATAATTATCAAGAAGTCAAAGTCCGACTCAACACAAACGGACATGCCAATTTTGTCTACAAAAAAGATATAACGAAAGAACTTGTTGGACTCGTGGATGAAATTTCTGTCAGCTTAAACGCACCGACAGAAGAATTGTACAAAGAGCTCACCCAACCGAATTTGCAATGTGAAAAACCACTGGCTGAAGTTCAGGACTTTATCAAACAAAGCGTTGAAAGCGGTATAAAGACTGTAGCAACTGTGGTTGACGGTTACAAAGATTACAAAATAGATTTAAAAGAGTGCGAAAAAATTACAAAAAATCTAGGTGCAGAATTTAGAGTCAGAGAGTGGCTCGACGAAGGATATTAACCGAGTAGGGTGGGATTACTATCTCACCGACATTAAGAAGAAAAACATATTATGTAGGGTGCGTCCCACGCACCAAGATAAATAAGTATAGTAGATAAATAAGTAAAGTAGGATGGGCTTCAGCCCATCAACATAAGAGAAAGGCAGAAATAACAATGACGATTTTAAAAGAGCAATTAGACAAAATTATGAGACCTAAGGCTATAGCCGTAATCGGAGCCTCAACAAAGCCCCACACTATCGGATCTGATCTTATGCAAAGATTGAGAGATTACAAATTTAACGGTAATATTTACCCTGTAAACCCTAAAGCTGACAATATAGAAGGGTTTAAAGCTTACCCAACGGTTTTGGATATTCCAGGAGACGTTGATTTGGCAATTATTATTATTCCTCAAAAATTTGTACTTGAAGCATTAGACCAGTGTAATCAAAAAGGAATCAAAGGTATTTGTGTTATTTCTGCAGGGTTTAAAGAAGCCGGTGCAGAAGGTGCTCAGGCTGAAAAAGAATTAGTGGAAAAATTAAATGAATACGGCATGAGATGCGTTGGGCCAAATTGCTTAGGCGTTTTAAACACTCACCCTGACATCAGAATGGACGGATGTTTTGCCGAAACACTTCCTGAACGCGGACATATCGGTTTTGTTTCTCAATCAGGTGCACTTGGTGGTGGTATCTTAAATATATTAAAAGACTTAAACATTGGATTTGCCCAATTTATTTCAATCGGAAACCAAGCGGACATAAATGCTGAAACAGCAATGGAATATTGGGAAAATGATGAAGACGTTGAACAAATGTTACTTTATATGGAATCAATTTCAAACCCTTCTAATTTCAGAAAATTAGCTACAAGAATTTCTAAGAAAAAACCTATTTTGGCTCTAAAAGCCGGACGTTCTGCGGCCGGTGCTTCAGCGGCTTCTTCGCACACAGGTTCATTAGCTGGGGCTGATAAAGCAGCTAACGCTTTACTTCAACAATCAGGGGTTATAAGAGAATATTCTTTGAAAAACCTATTCTCAACTGCAAAAGTTTTTGCAAATTGCCCTATTCCAAAAGGAGATAGAGTTGCAATCATCACAAATTCAGGCGGCCCTGGAATTATGGCGACTGACGCTGTTAGCGAATACGGTTTACAAATAGCACAAATTACAGATACAACAAAAGACAAATTAAGAAGCTTCTTACCTGCAGCAGCAAGTGTTAAAAACCCTGTTGATATGATAGCTTCAGCTCCAATCGATCACTACAAACAAACGCTTGAAACAGTTATTGCCGATGAAAATGTTGATATGATAATCATAATTTACTTGCCATTCTTGGGCTTGAAAGATATCGACGTTGCGAAAGCTCTTATAGAAATAAAGGCTAAACATCCTGAAAAGCCTGTTCTTGGAGTATTTATGACAACAAGCGATTTCTTTACGGCATTATCTGAAATGGAAGTCAATATGCCATTCTTTATGTACGCAGAAGAAGCGGCTGACGGTCTAAACAGACTTAACCAACAAAGATTATGGATGCAAAAACCTGAAGGCAAAATTCCTTGTTTTGACGTTGATAAAGCTAAAGCTGAAAAAATCATCACTCAATCAGTCAAAGAAGGCCGCGATCAGTTGACTACTTTAGAAAGTATTGACGTTCTCGAAGCTTATGGCATCAGAGCCTGCAAATACGGCCTTTCAACAACAAAAGACCAAGCAGCTGAACTTGCAAACTCAATAGGATATCCGGTTGTTATGAAAATGACTTCAAAAACAACTTCCCACAAAACAGACGTTGGCGGAGTTGTTGTTAACATCCAATCAGAAGAGCAGTTGAGAAACGAATATGATGCCTTGATGGCAAGACTTGAAAAAGCAGGGTTAATAGAAGGCCTTGAAGGGGTTATCGTCCAAGAGATGGTAAAAGGAACTCGTGAAATGGTTTGCGGTATAGCTACAGACCCTCAATACGGTCCAATGTTAATGTTCGGTCTTGGCGGTGTGTTCATCGAAGTACTGAAAGACGTTACTTTCAGAATCGCTCCTCTAACAGATTTGGATGCTTCTGAGATGATTAAATCTGTAAAATCTTACAAATTGCTTGAAGGTGCAAGAGGTACAAAACCTGCTCAAATAGACCAAATTCAAGAAACTTTGCTTAGATTGTCACAGTTGGTACACGATTTCAACTTCATCGACGAATTAGATATCAACCCATTGTTGATTTCTGAAAAAACGGGTGAAGGAATAGCAGTTGACGGCAGAATCAAAGTAAGAATGGCTGAAGCAAAAGAAGCTATCGGCTGTACTTGCACAGGTTGCAGCTGCTGCTGATAATATAAAACAACAAAGTAAGGGCGGAATTTCTTCAAGAAATTCCGCCCTTACTTTGTTGTTTTATGCCACTTTCATTAATACTTTCTCACCTTTTTTAACAAGATCACCTTTTATCCAGTTCATAAAGTTTTTGAAGTTTTCGTTATTGTTTAAATTTCCGACTCTTAGGAATGTAATACCGTCAAAGCCCCTCCATATATTATTTTTTAAGGTATTCCAACGGTTTTCATTTAAAAGATGTCCCGCATCTGCATTTTCACCTTTTATAGTAAGACCTCTGGATTTAGCGACATCTACTATCCACTCTACAAGATTTTTTGCACAAGAATTATTTTTTCTGCCGTTATACACCCCACCTAAATCATTATCAAGCTCTAAGCAAGTAAAATGAGTAATTGTGTCGCTGTTTTTGTATTTATCTTTAACAGATTTAATCATATCAAAGAGAGATTTATAACCGTAATCATTTTCTTTTGTTATGTTTGTATCTATTATTCCTGTTGTTATTTCAGCAATTCTAGGTGTATTTTCATTAGCCATTTGCCAATGAACTCCAGGGAATTTGAAGCCAATAGGAATATCTGTATCTTTAAATGATTCATGTGCATTTATTAATAAATTTTCCCCATGTTTTAGCAAGGTATTATGATACCATTCAGTGTAATCTTTTCCATATTGAGTATTTACATAGTTTTTAGCTTCAATAAATCCTGTAGCTCTTCCTTTGCCTTGAGTATTATTATGAGGAGGTAAAATTTGATTAAATGATTTTAATTTTGTTCCCCACTCATAATTTAATCTAGCAATATTATTACCGTATTTATTTGCCATATAATTTTTAAATGAGGCTTTTCCACCCATATCATAGCCAACAAGAGCTCCTCTGTTTGGAAATTCTCCTCCTTTCATACTTCCGTAAGTAGGATATCTCAGTTCTCCCGCAGGTCCACAGCTAACATTAATTTCTTGAATGCAGTCTTTGATATTTACATTTGAGTCAGGATTGGAAATAAAGTGTTCTTTAAATCCATCAATAAATTGACGATATTTAGGCATCATTACTTCGTCATACCAAATTGGTATTGCATCAGAAACATAATCACCATGTTCATTTTTGTATTGTAATTCCGTTTTCATTTTTTGTTTGATGGATTTGGCTAATGCAGAATCTTTGGCGGTTGAATTTATACCTAATTTTTCTGATAAATAATCCCATGACCAATCAGGTAATGGAATATTTACAGTATCACCGATATTTCCACCGCACTTGTGCATTGATAAAATAGGAGTTATTTTTAATCCGTTTTCTTTTATTGTTTTAAATACTTTTTCATAATAATTCCAGTCAAATTTGCCTTCTCCGGACTTTTCAGCCAACCCCCACCATACATCTACAGAAATTGATCCGACACCATTAGCTTTTGCCGCTTGGATATCTTTAACAAATTTTGCCATTTCTACATCATTATTAATTTGCAGAGGTGCCATAGCGGCAATTGAGAATTCTTGTTTGGAATTATTCAAAAGTTGAAAGCTATCTTTGTTCAAGGTAGAAAAATTGTCACCACAAAAACTTATTACTCTCTTATTGTTGTAAGAGATAGGACTAACATATAACTGTTTTTGTTGATTTAGACCCGAAACCATTGACTGCCTCACACTAAAAATAAAAACTCAAAGCATTTGTACCTTATAGAATACCCGAAAACACATTTCCCATTGAATGACAAATTTGAAAACTTAAAACCACCTATAAAAGACCATCCATTACTTATATTAAAACAAAAATAATTCATTTTTTGTTAATAAAAAATGTTTGTATTCATACTTTGTTACATTGTATGAGCAGTTTGTTTTTGGTACAATTTGTTTGCCAGTGAGAGACTTTTGCTGAAGCACCCAGGAATCAAGAAAAAATAGAAAGAGAAAATTAAATGACAGAAAACATCAGAGTAAGAATAGCACCGTCACCGAGCGGAAATTTACACATTGGAACAGCAAGAACAGCTTTGTTTAATTACCTGTTCGCTAAAAAACATGGTGGGAAATTTATTTTGAGAATTGAGGATACTGATGCGGAGCGTTCAAGCAGTGAGTACATACAAAATATTTATGACAGCTTAAAGGCACTTGGACTAAACTGGGACGAAGGTCCTGATGTGGGAGGGCCATTTGCACCTTACAGCCAATCTGAAAGGTTTGATATTTACCCAAAATACGCCCAAATTCTTATGGACAAAGGATATGCTTACGAATGTTTTTGCACGCCTGAAGAACTTGATGCTGAAAAAGCCCTTTCTCAAGAGAAAAAAATCGCTCACATTTATTCAGGCAAATGCAAAAATCTAACTGAAGAGCAAAAAGAAGAATTAAGAAAAGAGGGTAGAAAACCGGCAATTAGATTCTCTGTTGAAGCTAAAGAATTAATTTTTAACGATATGGTTAAAGGGGATTTAAAATTTGATACAGGTTTGACCGGTGATTTTGTAATCATGAAATCAAACGGCACTCCTACCTACAACTTTGCGGTTGTGATTGATGATATGCTTATGGAAATTTCCCACATAATAAGGGGTGAAGACCACA
>Ga0302271_10002474_pt1 | contig 16586 bp, 12 predicted proteins | sample III_Bog_N1_1_FD_198767 | JGI IMG/M metagenome (GOLD analysis project Ga0302271, IMG submission 198767) | Peat permafrost microbial communities from Stordalen Mire near Abisko, Sweden - III_Bog_N1_1 | ecosystem: Environmental > Terrestrial > Soil > Wetlands > Peat | place: Sweden: Abisko...
TACAATCAATCATCGAAACAAAAGAAATTCCCTATTGATTTGACTCATTAAAGTACAGTTTAGTAATTTAATTCCAATGTGAAGCATTATTTTCCAGAAAGATTAGCTATCCAATTTGTTAATATTTTGTTTACCACAAGATTATCACTTATTTAATCTTTAGAGAAGATAAAAAGAACAAAATAGTTCTAATCAATTATGTTTTTATTTAAAAAATCTCATTTTGCAATTATCATCATATCTGAAATTGTTCTTTTTAAATAATAATGCTTCTAGTTAACAATCTTCTGACAATAAAATTTGCAAGAACTCAAAGCAGAGATTCTTTTTTTGCTATTGGTAATAATAATACTAGTACCTAATTAGAATGCTGATGATAATGTGAAATGAAAATAGACTGTAAGGTCTTCTTGTTAATTGATTTACTTAATTGAAGACCATGTCTAAAAAATGTCTCAGCTAAAACTTTTTTAAGCACATCTTTATTATCCTTTTGAATTTTTTAAAATAGAGCCATAAAATCTTTCTATTATTTTTCATATGAACGTTTTAAGATTATTTTGATATGAATACTAAATTTACAAAAGTTGTATTTCATTTTTTATCATGTGAAGAATGAGATGATATTTTCAATCCAACTTTCCTCACTATTCTCATTCTAATTACTTGCTGATTTAATCTCAAATAGTATTGGAGGAAAATAAAAGCAAAGAAGTGTAATGAAGATGATCGAAGAATTTCCTTAAAAAATGTCGGCTCAGGAGTTGTTCAAAAAAAACTAGCTATTGTGTAATAAGAGGGGATTGATTGGCTTGAATTAAAAAAATTAATTTCTTTAGTATCTATCCTCTCTCTTTGTTTGGGGTAATCAATTATTATGAAAAGTAATAGTTGAAAGAGAATGAGAAGACTGACCAGAAAGATAGAAACATATTAGATTTAATTGATTAGAACCTAATAATATTTAGTGTCTCTAATAAGATCTAATATCTTACGTTGTCTGATATTTTATAATGGGGAAGTGTTGAAAAATACAGAGAGAGTGAGAGATAGGAATAAATCAATAATAACAATTTTACAAAAGATATTTTACCTAATAACAAAAAATCCAAAACACAAAGAAGAAAATGCAAAAGTGCGGAGCTTTCAAAAACGACGCTATCACACCTGAAGTGCAAGCCATCGCTGACAGACATCTCGCTGATATCAATTAGAAGCTCGGAAAGACATTCAAGTCAGTCCATGTCAATAAGTATCAAAGCCAAATCGTTGCAGGCATGAACCATCTCGTTGAATTCACTGCTGACGACGGTACTAAGGGATCAGCTAAAATCTATCAACCTTTGCCTCACACTGGTTTACCTACTTCTCTCAGTGAAGCTCATCTCCTCTGATAAAATTATTTGTGATTTCCCTGGAAGTATGCATGTTCTATTTTGCGATTTATTTCTAAAGAATTTACTAAATATTTTAGAAAAAAGTGCGAAATACTACAAAAACTATTTTTCATATGCTTCTGATTGAGTTAATAGTGCCTTTTCCAGCTAGTACAATGGAAAAATAATTCATTAACTGCCATAACTCATTGGAAACTTAGGATGTTTAAACAAATATAACTAATAATCTTAAAAATAAAATACATTTACAGCTTGAAAAGAATGAAAGATCATATTTTAGACCTATCTACTCCTTCAAAAGAGATCATTCTCCAGAAATTAGTGATTGAGAAATATTGTAAAAGAATAATCGAAAAGAAATAAATCTTTTTTCATATTAACTGAATCTAATACCGAAATAACGCATAAAGATCCACCAACGTGGGATAGTATTCATAAAAGAAACTCCTCAAGCCTTCCTATCTTCTAATGCTGGGATAATTACATATTTTAGTTTCCATGCATTAAAGGAAAGTAAGTAACTGTGACAACAATTGTTTAGAAAAAAGAAATATTCAAAAAAATACAGGTACCAGGAATAGACTAATCCAAGCATACACAACACGTTTTTTCATAACAAAAATATTGAGTAGAATTCAGCAATTTACTATCAAAGGGATAACGTATTCCATGCTAATTCAGATTACAATTAACCTGTAATTAAATCATTTTTTGCTGGCAATTGCTTCAACTTTAATTTTAGTGGCACCAGTTTTCAGAGAACCAGCATCATCAGTAGGCTTCTTTTTATTGGATGTCTTCGCTGTTTTTGAAGATGTTTCTGGCTTGCTTGTAGACTTGGCTATCTTAGGCTTGGAAGCAGACTTAGTTGTGGATTCTTTTTTAGATCTAGATCTGCTTTTGGGTGTTTTTGAAGATGATTTTTTCTCAACTGTCTTGGTTTTCTTTGTCTCCTTTGATTTGGATCTTCCTTTAGATTCACTAGTCTTTTTCTTCGATTCCTTAGATTTGCTTCGAGAAGCATCTGTCTTCTTATTTGAAGATGATGATCTTGATGCAGGTCGTTTTTTCGTAGCAGTTTTAGTTGTCTTGACTTTATCTTACTTTTCTTCTTCTTTTTTGACTTTCTTTACAGGCTTTTCAGCTGATTCAACAGTAGTTTTATTGTCTTCTTTATCTTTTTTCTCTTCTTCGATTGTTTCTTTATCACTGTTCTTCTCTTTTTCTTCATCTTGATTTTCGGATTTACTTTAAGAACTTGACTCTTTCGAAGCTTTAGCACGTCCTAGAGCTGTAACAGGAGCTTTAGGTACCTTAGGTCTTAAATGTGCAGGTAAATACTCAGCAGGAGCATCTAGCAATAACTTCACATCTACAGTGGGTACAACATCTGTGAGATTAACCCAATATGAGACATGCTATGAACCAAGAGCGAAGTTATATGGAATCTCGTTCTTGAAGAAATCTCTTGGGATTGTATAAGGAGTGAATTCATCATCGTCTTCGTCTTTTCGATTTCCGAGAACGAAATTAGATCCAAAGCCCCATGAGAAGTTCTAGCCACTTTCATCCTAAGCATAGCAGTAATTTGAACCTGACCATGATTTCACGATTTTCTTGGCATCTACAGGAAGTGTATCGATTTTTGTAGGTACGGCATAGTTTTCGGCTATTTCTCCATAAACAGCATGTGTTGATTTAGGAGCACCTAATCCGAATTATCCAATGTCGTTTCTTCCGAATCCATAGAGAGTTCCATCGGAAACTAATGCCAATGAATGCGATTCACCGCCAGTTATCTGAATAACATCGAGATTATCGAAGAAATCAATCTTTATTGGGTCAAATACAACATCTAGATTCTCATCCTTTGGTAGGTTAATTCCAAGTTATCCAAAGTTATTGAGTCCCCAAGCGAAATAACCAACAACGGGTTGAGTAACCGTTCCATCTGCTGCAGTAGTTGCTTTCTTCAGGATTCTCTTCATAAAGCAGTGTCTGCCTCCTGTGTAGATATCCACAGCTTTATTATGAGTGACTTTAGCAACCTTCAACGCCTATTCATATCCATGTCTAGTTCTAGGCATTCTTCCTACTACTCCCATATCAGGATCCCCCCAGCAGAATACTTCTCCTTCTTCAGTCAGAACTAAAGTATGTTACTAACCACTGAGTAATTTCTAGAATTTCTTCTTCTGGAACTCCTTTTGACCTACTTACACTGCACTGCGGGCAGGAGGAGCAAGATTAGATTTCTCAGTGTTTCGATATGTTCCCCATTGGAAGCACACTCCTAATTCAGAATTTGCGGCAACGGAATGACTGTCTCCAGCAGAAATCATGTTAACGCGAATAGGAATATCTACGAGTTTTGTTTTTTTGTCGCTCTCCTCATCTGTAGAAGATTCATCAGGTCGGCCTGATGTTTTTAATTTTCAAAGAAGAATAAAATATTAGGATATTTTTTTTTCAAAGTTCGCTTTTAACCCACTCCAAAAGAGAGAAGTAAACCGAAATAGATATCCCTCTAAAAAGGAAGGCTTTAGTATTAGGAAAGTTAACTCTTTTGAAATAGTAAATTTTTTGTAAAAATGAATGTATTGTTAAGAAATGTTCTAAAAATCAACATTTTAACCCATTTGATTGCTTTTTTTATGCGTTTATGTTATTATTCTATTTACCTAAAGCACCATCATCGTTTTAGCCTGAAGAATAGACTCTTCCTTGATCGCTGAGAATCAAAATATGGAGAGAACCACATGCAACTTTAGCTACGGTGATCTTAGTTAACACAGGGTCAAGATAAGGTCTTCTAGTTTCCGAACGCTGTCCTGGAAGCCAAAATTAATCCATTTCGTTGGAGCCAAAGTTATAAGCCTTGGTGATATGCTAATCAGGGAGAACAATCTCTTATGGTTTCTCAGCAACTGCAGGTTTAGAAACAGCTGCTGGTTCTTCTGTGACTACTTTTTCAATAGCAACTACGGCAGGCTCTTCAGTTACAGCAGCAGTAGCAGCAACAACTGGGGCTTCAACTGGAATCGGTGAAGCTTGAGGGACTGCAGAGATCTCCTCTACTGCAGGAATAGCAGCAACTGCAATTGGCTTCTCTTCTTCCATTTTTTTAGATTGATCTTCCTCAACGCTGTACATCAAACAAATCAAATAATGATAAAACTCAAGAACTATCTATATATAGTTATTAAGCGACAAACTCCTTTTTTTCTTACATCATTTCATGAGCAGATTCTGCGGACATTCTTCGAAAGCTAAGCTATTTGGGTGTATTGCTTTTTTGTTAAGATTTGATATAATTTTATGTGTGCTAATATATTTGTTAAACTTATTTTTGAGGAGAAATTAAGCGCGAGGACAGCAAAAAGCAGAGAATGTTTGGAATATCCTTAAGAATGGGTTTACTTTCCCCCTAAAAAATTAATGTTTTTTTGATCGATAATTTGTGTTGTTTTTGTTTGTGTTTATTTTTTTTATATTGAAATAATTTTGTTCTTTTTTTTAGAGGCAGTTTTTCCAAGTGTCTCTATCAAATTATCGAAGATGATAAATGTGTCACCTGGAAGAAGCAAAAATGGGTTATTTTTTCCTCAGACATATGAATAAAAATAATTAGATAGAGCTGCATGATCTGCGTCTCTCTTTATTATTGGTTTTATTTTTCTCAGGTACATTTTTGAGACACTATTATTCTTATTCCCACAACAAGGTTTTTTTATGCAATTCAAAGTTGAATTCATACTCTGGAATAGCTATCCTAGTAATTCTCTTTATCTTTTTTTGCTCAAGTTTAAGATTATGCATGGAGACGAGCATTTTAACTATTCTTAGATGATGCTGAAGAAGAAATAGATGGTTATATCCTTGATCTCTGCGGTTCTTGTCTCTCCGCCATGGAATCTAATAAGAATCTACTGACAATTTTGTTAAGTTCTTTAACATGAATATTATTCCTTCCTAGTTCCATCTTTTTTAAAATAACAAAAAAGAATACAATAACCAAAACAAACAAATGATAATCTAGCATTGTTCTTCTTCTTCTTCTTTTTGATTCTTTTTTAGCATATTAAAGTTTACTTCAAGTGCGGTGAGCAGATGTGTCAGAAAATCCGTGATTTAATTCTGTTATTGTTTCATTAGAGCAACCTATTAAATCATCTAATTCCACTCATTTTTGAGTTAATCTTTAAAACTAGAGATAAGCGATTCAGGCACTCCTGAACCAGTTTTTAGAGTGAGTCTCTTAAGAGTATTCACCGCATTATCTATGGCAGTAGATTAGAAATCATTATTTTGCCCAGCTAAGATGTTGTTGCTGTTTACTTGTGCTTTATTATCTTTACTACTATTACCCTTCCCAATGTTAGCAAAACTAGATTTAGACTATGAATTAACATTATTTTAAAGATGAAGTAGTTATTCTAAAGTATTTTTATCCTCCTACAGAATCACTAGCTAATTTTGTAAAATTGATTTTTCTTTCTAAGCTACAGAATATTACTATTTCAATGACTCTACAAGCGAACTCAAGCTGCTAACGGACACTACTAGCTGCTCATTTTTTCCTCTTAAATCATCAACTTACGATTACAATAACCCTGATTTCTTTTTGTGCACTCCTTCAATAACATCAAGACTTGTGTTTTGTCTTATCTAGCGCTTAAACTAAATAACTAATTCTTCCGATTATGATAACTCCGCTGAAAGAGTACTCACTCTTCGTTTGAGTTCTTCTAATTTCAAATTACTCTTGATGTTCTTGCTGTTTTTGATGTTTTACACTTAATTCTCATCATTGGACGTATCAAACTTGGCCAACATGATTTACTCTAATTGCTGTCTTGATTTAGCTACTGCCTGATGGCTCTCAAATAATTCAGATTCATACATCTAGACAAGCTTAAAAATACCATTTTGCTCACCTAACACTAGCAACCTAGCTGATTAATTTCTTATCAAATCTCGTTGCTCTGCTAACTCAATTTAGTATTTCGATTTGCAATCAGCTAATTCCCATTACAGTTCCGCAATGCTTCTTTTCTATGCACAGTCTAATTCACTTTTAGGTTCTCTTCTTTCCTGCAGAGTTTCATTTATTTCTTTATCTTATTAAACTTACACTTAACTTCTCCTTACATTTCCTTTATTTTCATTTGAACTTTAATTCTAATCTCCAGTTTTCTCTAAACGATCTAATAGCCCACGCATTTCTTCCTTGAAAGTTGTTTTTTTAGGAATATCTTGAATATTCTGGGAAAGTTATAAAGGTAAATCCTTCTCATATTGCTAATCATACTTTTGTGTGACTATATCTTCTAAATCTGGGCTGTTTAGAAGTTCAGTCTACACTCTCTTCGTGTCTTCTTCGAAGCTGTCATCAAATTGGTTTCTGGCAAAATATCAGAAATCATCAAAATAAAATCTCAATATTGTAGAATCACCTTATAACTTATTTTACCTTTCAAACCGCTTTGTGAGTGAATTAAAATCCGAAGGGTAGTTCGGCGCTTAATGTAAAGGACTAGCTGAATATCTCCTGCACAATGTCCCAAAGCTTCCAAATTTATCAGCGATTTGTAATCTCTGCAAAACCGAACTTGAAACTAAAATCCCTTCTTTGACACCTGAATAATCGCATACAACGACGTTCTTCGCAGAAGAAAACACAGTACTCACAAGATATTCAATTAACCGAGTTTTCTGATAAGATGCACGAGCTAACACACTTGAATTTGCAATGTATTTCACTGCTTTAGCTTCACTGAGAATCGCTTAGAGAGACCGCTCAAAAGCTAATTCATACTTTGTTTATTGAGACGGATTGTTATTGTTATTAAAAAAATGAGGGTACAATCCTATGATATTGATTTCTGCATTCTTGTTTTGATCACAAGCACTGTGAATCCTTATGACCTACGTTTCAATATTGCTCAATTTCGAAGAATTCCCTTGAAGAAGTGTATTTCGACTTGTTTTATGCTTATTACTACTGCAGTTGTTCTCTAAATAATCAATAGCTTCTGTTAACTCAAGCGCTTTGGCATCAGTTATATTTGTAACAGCTGTGTTGTTAGATATGGTATCGAGGATATCTTCCGAGCGAAAATTATCGCTGCTTCTTGGTGTAAATCTTACACATTGCATGGAAAGATGCATTGATTTAGAAGCGAATTTACATTTATTCAAGATCTTTAGTGCTATGGTATCTAGATCTTGCTGGTCTTTTCCTAAAAAGATGAAATTCAAATTGAATCCTTGAAGAAACCACTCCTCGATATATTGTTGAGAAAGTAATTTAGTCGCTAAATCTTCTTCTGATCGCACGATATTATCATATCTAAACCTGTTTGGAGCATCACAGACAAGAATAAAAATGTATTTCAAGAACTAATGAGAAATTAGTGTGAAAAGGAATTTAGGGACTTCCAAACATTTTTAAAACTTTTACTCTTTTTTATGGAAGTCAGTTTGTTTGAAACCAATGCTGCGTCCATTGTGCTTTGGACTAATTACTTCAGATAACAGAGAACAGCTTTGATTCGGGAGCACTCCAATCAATTCAGATTCACTCATCTTCACATTAATCCCCCCTCCCAATTGCTGCATTTCATCGACTAACTCGCATAGATTCTTCTTCAAGAATGATTTACCCTTCGCTGCCATATTCTTGGTAAAAATTATTTAAACAAATTTTTTGAAAATTAATCTATTAATTACTTGTCTGAGTGGTTAATTTTTTAGTACTTCTCTTCTATTTTGTTTTTGTATGCAGATATTCAACATTCAGACTTGGATAGAGATAAAAAGGTAACAAAATAGTAGAAAGGACAATTATTTAAGGTGTGCTAAATTCAAATGTGTTTTAGATTATTTGCTATCTAAAATGTGGTAAAACATTTTATCTTTGAAGAGGCTGTGGTGAATTAATGAATCAAAATAGTAATAGGTGAAGTGAATCTTTGAAAAAAGCTTTGAGTTTAAGCAAATTAAACGAATCTTGATAATTGAGCAGATGATAAACAATAGAAAATCTGCATTGATGTAAATAAATAAACTAACTAAAAGTTTTTCATATGTGGGCTCTTTTTTATTTATTTTTCCTCCTTTAAAAATTAAATGTTGAGCAATTATTTTTCTTCTATGTCCTAGTTAAACTGAAAACTTAAAATGTTAGATGTATGTTCAAATTGCTATTTTTCTTAATAGGCATATCCAGTTGAGAGTAATAACTGCATCTAGTTGGTTGTTTTTTTTATTTCTTTAGGAATAAATTGAAATTGTCTAGAAGAGCGAGGATTTATTTTATTCGCCTTCTTCTTCTTCTTTTTTTTCTTTTCTGTCAAACAAAGAAGAAGATATTTTAAAGATAAATCAAAATAAAGAGCAAAGATCGAAGTGAAAGCACAGATAAAATTAGAGATTCTTCAACAGAAACACATAAGATACTTCGAAGCACAGAAAGAACAGTGAACTGTAGTGAAAAGAAAATGATGAACTTATACAGCTTAACGCTGCTCCAACCAACTGCGATTATCAAAGCCATTTATGGAAATTTTTCTGGCCCAAAAGCTCAAGAAATCGCTATTGCAAAAGGAAAGGTCTTAGAGATTCTAACTCCTGAAGATGAATCGTAAGAAAAACATTAAAAAAGTTATGAATAGATAAACAAGGTGGAAAAGGGAATAAAGATACAAAACAAAAGAATAAATTGCAAAATAACAATAGTATTAAGTTCATTGTTTCTTTATCTTGTTCTATTTTAGAGGAAAGTTGCGTGTAGTTCATTCTGAAGAGGTTTTTGGTATCATCCGTACAATTAATGCATTCAGACTTCATGGTGTAAGATCATTTATAAATTCTTTAGGATTATCGATTAGAACATAATAATTCCATCAAACTAAATGTCATTTTCGATAATTGAAAACAGCAAAAGCAAGACTACATAATAGTGGGTTCTGACAGTGGTCGCATAGTGATTTTGAAGTTCAACAAAGAAAAGGGAGAATTTGAGAAAATTCATCAAGAAACATATGGTAAAACAGGATGTAGGAGAATCGTTCCTGGATAATACATAGCTGTCGATCCTAAAGGAAGAGTGTGCATGATTGCAGCATTAGAAAAGCAGAAATTCGTTTATATTCTGAATCGTGAAAATGAGAAATTAACTATTTCTTCGCCACTTGAAGCTCATAAATCGCATACTCTGTGCTATGACATCTGTGGTATCGATGTAGGATATGAAAATGCACAATTTGCTTGCATTGAATGTGACTATGGTGAAGTTGATCAAAAGGATTCATCTGTTCATACGGGGGAAATCTAAAAGTTACTTACAATCTATGAACTTGATTTTGGTCTCAATCACGTTGTCAAGAAGTCTTCAGAGAAGATTTCCAATACTGCTCACATGCTGTTACCCAGTATAATTAACATTCCTTTCTTTAGTTCTGTTCAACTTCTTTGACGCTTTAGTTTTATTTTTAAAATGCAGTTCCTGGTGTCCCTGATGGACCTGGAGGAGTCGTTGTTGTCTGCGAAGATTATCTTGTTTACAAGGGTGCATAATCTGAGCGATCTTGCAAATTCCCTTAAAGATTCAATACAAGCAAGATTATGATCAATTCTTTTGGATTTCACAAGTAAAAAGTAAGAGAAATTTAAATGGAAAAACTTATTCTATGTTATGAGGTAATTCATGATTTTTACATATTTCCATGATTTAAAAAAAGGATTTCTTTTTCTTTTTGGTTCAAACTGAACTTGGAGATCTCTTTAAACTCGAGATTCAGCACACAGGTGAAGATGTGCATGGGATCACCTTATAATACTTTGACTCTATCCCTCCTTCGATTTCTTTGTGCGTTATGAGAAACGGGTTCTTATTTGCAGCTTGCGAAAAGGGAAATCATTTATTGTACCGTTTCAAATCCATTGGTGACAAAGAAACTTCAGTTGTAAAAACTAGCTCATCTGACAATGAGGACTCTAAGCCAGCAATATTTATCCCTCGCAAACTTGTGAATCTTTAGTAGGTTGACACATTGAACAATTTATCTGCAATCACTGACATCAAGGTGAGTGATTTAACTGGTGAAGGAAATCCTTAGATTTATACCTTATGTGCTGCAGGCAACAGGAGCAGCTTGAGAATTATGCGACATGGTTTATAAGTCACCGAGATGGCTGCAAGAAAACTCCCTTTCAAGCCTACAGGAATTTGGACAATCAAAACAAGGGCTGAAGAAAATTCTTCTAAATACATTGTCTTGAGTAGTGTCTCGAAAACAATTGTTTTATCGATTTCAAATACAATTTAGACTGTCACTGATTCTGGTTTAGATCTGAATAAACAAACTATTCATACAAATATTCTCGAAGACAATTGCATTATTCAAGTTACCTCTGATGCATTTCGTTAGATTCGTGATAGAAGAGTCACTTAGTTAAAGACTGACTCGAAAGATACCAAATTCATCAAAGCTTGTTCGAATTCTAAGCAGATTGTAATTGCTCTTTAGAACACACAAGGTGGCTAAGGAGGAGAGATTATCTACTTCGAATTTGATTATTCAGGATCCATGGTCAGAATCGATGAAAAAGCTAAATTCACCTCGGATATTGAATGCATCGATATCGGTGAAGTCCCAACAGGAAGACACAAGTAAGCTTATCTGAAAGAAAAACTCATTTTTATCATCACTTACTTGCTTGTTTTACAAAACCTAATTGATTATTGTTTTTGATTTCTTCGAAAAAAAGGAGTAAATTTTTGGCTGTTGGCTGCAAAGATTAAACAGTGAGAATTCTCAGCTTGGACAAAGAAACTTGCTTGCAAAAGGTGAGTGTGCAAGCTTTGCCTGGAATTCCACAGAGTGTCAGCTTAATCGAGATGAAGCGAGGAACAGGATCAGAATAAGAAGCTGAAGAATATTTACTTTATCTGTATGTTGGTCTTTAAAACGGTATTCTTTTCAGAGCAACTGTTGATTCGGTGACGGGTTCTCTGTCCGATGTTAGAACAAGAGTACTCAGCGCTGCACCAATTAAAACTCATAAATATGTAGTCTAAGGATAACCTGCACTGCTTGCACTCTCAACTCGTCCTTGGATATGCTACACTTACTTAGGAAAATACTAAATGGTGCCTCTATCCTACGACATGCTCGATTCTGCTGCAGTATTCTGCACAAACGAATGCAAAGAAGGTGTTGTTGCGACATCAGGGGAATCTCTAAGAATCGTGATTCCTTAGAATTTCGGAGATCTTCTTAACTAATAGACTGTTGATTTAACATATTCCCCTAGAAAAATGGTCATCCATGAAAAATCACATTGTTTAGTGCTGATTGAGTCAGATAATAAAGTTTACTGCTAGTCTGAAAAACAGCAATTAATCTAAGCTAATTATTCTGAAGTTAACGCATCTGAGTTATCTGATTTAGTGGAGCTAGTCCCAGCACCATCAGGGAATTGGGCATCTTGTATTAGAGTGGTCGAACCAATTTCAAGAAAAACGCAATATCTCCATGAATTCGAGAATAATGAGCATACATTATCTCTAGCAATAGTTAATTTCGAAGGAAAAGACGAAACTTATATCTGCGTGGGATCGATTAAGGATTATCAAGTGCACCCTGCAAGGAATAACTCCGTCTGCTACATTACAACTTTCTTGCTAAATGAAAAGACTTCCACACTTGAACTTGTCCATAAAACGGAAGTATTCGAAATACCTGGAGCACTCACTGCACATAAGGGAAAATTACTGGTAAATAAGATAAAATCATAAATATTTTAGCAACAATTTTTTGATTACTGATTTGTTTATTAGGCTGGTTGTGGAACATTCTTGAGGTATTATGAGTTCGGTAAGAAGAAACTGTTGAAGAAAGCTGAAATCAAAGGATTGTAGTCTCCAGTGAATGGAATCTAGACATTTGGAGATAGGATTTATGTCTCCATGGCTGCTGATTCAGTTCATGTTTTGAAGTATCGCTCAAAGGATCAAACGTTCTATGAGGTTTGTGATGACATTTTGCCTAGATGGATGTCTTCATTCTAAGTACTTGATTATCACACTTACATTGGTGGTGATAAATTCGAAAATGCCTTCGTATGCAGAGTTCCAGGAAGTAATAGATACAAAAAATAAATACAAATGAATGATCAAAACCAAATTTATTTTATTGAAAAGACGCTGATGAAGAAATGGAAGAAAATCCTATGGCATATAAGCTTAGATGGGAGACGGGCTATCTTAATGGAGCTCCCTTTAAAGTAGATCTAAACATATAGATTATCATTTTGATGAAGAAATAATTAATTTGGTTTTTTTGTTGATATTGACAGACTGAACAAATTTGCCATTTCTATGTCGGAGAAGTCATCACAACTCTTTAGAAAGCAAGTCTAGTCTCCACAGGCAACGAAATCGTTCTCTATGGGACGAGTATGGGTTCAATTGGAGCATTCCTGCCATTTTAGAACAAGGAAGATATTGACTTTTTCTTACATCTTGAAATGTACCTTCGTCTCGATTCACTTCCTTTAGCTGGCAGAGATCATGTTATGTTTAGATCTTTCTACGGACCGGTTAAGGTAAACATCAAGGGAGAGGGAAAGACATAAAAACCTAAAAACAACTTTTGCATTTTGTTTTTGTTTTTTTATTTATTTTTTATTTTTTACTCATTCTAGTCTGTTATTGATGGAGATCTATGCGAGCAATTCACAAAGGTCGTCTCTAGTAAGCAGAAAGTACTTGCTGAAGAGATGGAAAGAACTCCTTCAGAAGTGCACAAAAAACTGGATGAAATTAGGAATAAAGTTTTGTGATGTATTTAAACAATGTTTATCTACTTGTTTGATTGTAAATCTTGAAATTTTCAACTTGAAAAATGAATAGAATAACAAAAATCAAAATAAGAATATTTTTTATCTTTTGAGGATATTTTTTGGAAGATTTCTATGTGCTTCATAAAAAGTTTTATGTAGCTCTAAGATTCTCCTTTAATCTTTAGCTTGAGTATGATATCGATTTATTTCATCGAAGGAGACTTAGCTCAACTGGTAGAGCACTGGACTCCAAATCCAGCGGTTGCGTGTTCAAGCCACGTAGTCTTCAGTTTTTTTTTAATTAATTGTCAAGAATATTTGAATGGAAAAAAAAAAGAAACCATTATTTCAACATGTGAAAGAAAAAATGATAAGCTAATAAAATGAAACAAATGAATTACTTCTATTAGATTTGTGTTTAAATTTCAATTCTCATAAAATAATTCCCTGAGATCTCATATTAACTACATTCAGATTGCATATATTTTCATCGAAGGAGACTTAGCTCAACTGGTAGAGCACTGGACTCCAAATCCAGCGGTTGCGTGTTCAAGCCACGTAGTCTTCAGTTTTTTATTATTTTTTCCTCAAAGAAAATTGATTTTTGTTTCCCAGCAAATCTTTTAATTTACAATTTGGAAAGCTTAGATTGTTTCCCCATTATTTAATGTTATCTAGCAATTGGCATTTAATTTTAGATACTTTTATGCTTTGTTTTTGACTTTTTTAGCTGGTAAAAATTTATAAAATAGAAACTAAATACACTATTAATAAGTATCAAAAACAAAAGAAAATGGATTTATAATCTATTAAACATGAAAGATGCAGGACTTAGACCTGTTATAAAGTAGGAAGACAAACAGGATAATTGAATCCTGCAAGGTAGTCTATTAAAGACAAAAATGTTAAGCCTTAGCTTGAGTTGCTGATAATGCCCAACATATCTTTGATAATCATACACAGTTTTCTCCAGAATAAAGTGAAAATAATTCCTAAATAAATTATTATTACTCGAAAAGATAACCTAATAAGATATTTGATTATGTTTCGACAGTACTTTCTCTTTATTCAGAACAACTTATTTTTTTTAAAACTTGCTTTAGATTTCACTGTTTTCTCTGGATTTATCTCAAAAAATAGTATTCATTGCTGATTTGGAAGTGGTTTTAACATTGCTAAGAGGAAGAGCTTGATTATGTAGACCAGATAAAGAATTACTAAATGGATGGTTACCCATTTTCGTTAGGCTTACGCGAGTATTTGTTTCGATATCATCAGAAGATGGTTTAAATAAATTTGTCTTTAAACTCAATTATTTCGAAATTTCTCTCTTAAATTTCACACTTGTCAGCGATAAATCTTTCGTGAAAATATCAGAAACAGGATTCTCATCGTCAACTTAGTCACTCTCATCGAATAATTAGCTTGTTGATTTGCGAGTTTCAGGATTAGCTACTTTTCTGTCTGGCTGAGTTTACGCATAATGTTTTTCTAAATGATTGTTGCTGGTAGTTACTGAAAATTAAGATGTCGATTAAGGTAATATCCCCACTAGAGCAGAAGTTGTTGATTAAACTGGCAGCTACCCTAGAAACGGCTAGGAGTTTAAACTTGGGTTTCCAGATTGCACTCCGTTGAGTTATGCTGGAATCTGAGAAGATGAAAATTATATTAGCTGCTGTTGAAGTAACTAGGTTTAAGAAGAAGTACCTGGAATACCATATTTATCATTTGAATGAGTTGAAGAAGAGTATTGCTACTGAGATTATTGCTATTGTTGCTATGGGATTTGTTATTATGGTTGCTGCTGTAATTAGTATGCAGTGGAAAAAAGCAAACCTGAGCCAAGTTATGGTTGTGATTACTGTTATAGCTGTTATTAAGGGAGAGTTCTAGATTACTGTTGCTCTAAATTATGGCCGATGTAAATAGAACTACTTGGATTTTGATTTGAGCTGTGACCTGCATTATTTGGGTTCTAATCAGCTGGGATTGCTGCTTTAGGTCGTTCAGGACTTTGATTATTTTTGTACGTATCATCGTCACTATTTTGAATCTATTGCTAGAATCCTGCATTTTCTTCTTCCTCATCGTCTTCTTCGTCTTGATAAACTTCATCTTTGGCAGCTTCTATTCCTTCTACGTTTAATCCATCGACATTGAGTCCTTCTTGAAGTAAATCGGCATAAATGTAGAATGAAACTTTATTGGAATTTGTTGAATCCTCTGACATGTAGAATATATTTGTCTAAGGGCCGATCATTCCTAAAAGCTGCTTGCACACTGATAACTCAATGTCACTGTAGCCTAAGAAAAAAAGATAATTTAAGTAAAAAATGAGTCCCTCGAAAACATATCAAGTATCCCAATAAAAAAGTAGAATTGATTAATTTTTTACTTTGTGATTTGTTGCGTAGTATTTTCTTGAGATTGCTTGTGGCAAAGAAATAATCATTATTTTTATTATTCTTGTATTTCCTTGTACTCCCATCTCGGATTGTCACTTTTACAGTCCCTTACAGCACTGTATCTCCAGAATCACCTTGCTCAGCTACACCAGAAGAAGTACTAATGATAATTTAAGTTTTTTAACTGTGCTACACGCAATCTGAGAGGAGATAATACAACACATGCCTTATGCGCTTGTCGTCGTTGAATAAGAGGTCTAATTCAGGAGGAGCATCGTTGGAGAATACAATTTGGATTTGGTTTTGCTTGATGCGGAAATCAAGCGATGAAGCTGTTTCTCGGATGAGTTTTTTTAAGCTGAATTGTCTTGGATTGAGTTCTTGTTTTTAAGCTTCAAAATTGAAGAATTCAATGAACGAAGATATGCGATTTGTCACACCTGCATTTAAGCAAAATGCATCTGCCATGAAGTCGCTGATTTTCTTTTAAAGTGCGTAGTTTTGTCTCATTTGTTGGAGGTAGAAAAGTAGTAAGTTTTCTTCACTCATCATGATATTCCCGAAATTTAGGGATAACCCTTTATAAAGAACGATTTATTCTTCTAAGGCTTATTCTCTTTCCATATTCTGATCATCTTCGATCATTAATAATTGGTACTGCTCATCTTTAAAGTAGCTTATCAAGGTTAAAGATAGTTTGCCAGGTTCTTCTGCTGTTGTACCTTCTCTTTTCAAGACACATTTGTATTTCTCTTGTTTCAAGCGACGCACTTATGATATCTTACGTCCGCCACTAGCTATCCCACGCTGCTTCTGCGATGGATTCACCATACTCTAAGCCCATTAGGATGTTGTATTATTGTTACCTCCAAGTTACTGCTATGGTTGTTGCTGCTGCTGTTGCTGCTGCCGTTCGTTAAAGTTATTGTTG
>Ga0302271_10002475_pt1 | contig 16584 bp, 8 predicted proteins | sample III_Bog_N1_1_FD_198767 | JGI IMG/M metagenome (GOLD analysis project Ga0302271, IMG submission 198767) | Peat permafrost microbial communities from Stordalen Mire near Abisko, Sweden - III_Bog_N1_1 | ecosystem: Environmental > Terrestrial > Soil > Wetlands > Peat | place: Sweden: Abisko...
CCAACCCCAACCCCAACCCCAAAAATATCAAATTATTTGGTTTGTTTTCTCACCATAAACATACTAAACACTTCAATAAACTGCATACAAATACAATTAACATAGAACAGTATTTCATCATTATCCAATCTCTGATATTGCGTAATGCTTGATTTAGTCTACTTCTCTCTTTGAGACGAATATTGAGAGAAAAACGCACATCACTAAGAGAATGAGAGTTATCTCATAAGGAACAGTGGACAGATCTTAAGCTATTTCGAGAAAAATAACTATTTGCTACTGGATCATCACTGAAAGTAGCAATCCAACTAGCACTCCAAGTATTCCATTCACCAGCATTACTGAAAACCCTTCATAGATGAATCTAATTTTTCAATACAAAATGGTCAAAAAATCAATACAAAAGTGAAACTTGTGTTTTTGTTACATTTTTTATATTTATCTATGAGTGATGCCGAGTGCTTTATAGATCTTGATATTGTGCATATTCTCTTCGACATTTGACTTAAACGTAATAGTCAGAAGATAGTAGCTCAAAATGAATATAAACACGGATATCAAATGAAACACAACATCCCAAAATTAAACGAGATATTGTAGAGATGCGAAAATCATGTGAGTATCCTGCAATTCAATTTGAGGCCTTTCTCTGGAAGCCTTCCCGTCTGATTCACTCTCTTGCAATAGTATTCCTTTCAATGAGTGTCTTTGCGAGTTAGTGACTTTGAAGTCATCTGTGAGTTTTACAAACAGTTTCGTTTTTGGGACATTGTTGGTTGAATTCGGATAATATCTGAGAACATATTACATAGTGCCCTCAGAGAACCCGAAAGAACGATAATTAATTAGAATGACCTATTCAAATTATTCTGCTGAGATCAGGACAATAGATTCAGAGCTCATCAACGATACCAGCTCATTTTAAGTAAAAGATGTAAATCCAGGTAGTTTGGATGCAAATCCAGCAGGTGATGCTCGGAATCTTACGTATCCAAGTTAAATATTAATGTAATTACCATAATCAAGTTGCAGACTCTTTTTTTCTTTCGTTGAGATGTACAGTTGAATTTTTTGCTCGTTCTTGTGCAATGTAAGATCACTATATTAGATGAACTGATTACTTGAAAAATTAGACTGCACGAGATAAGAATCCTTGTTGGGAAGTGTATCTGATTCATTAAATCGCCTAGTCAATCAATCATACAATTACATTATTGATTATTTTTTTTGTTAAGAAATAATTAAACAAATTAAAGGAATTTTTTATTTACCCAATCGAGGTTTCATTAGCAAAATACAGAGAGTTTGATGGATTTTATCCTTAGAATTGTTATGAATCTGGGATAAATAGTTCATTGTAGATGGAGTCATAGAATTAAGGATCAACAGCGGCAATATCCCAGAACTCAGTCTAACCTGTGAAACTTGAAACCTTACTTAATAGATTAAAATAAATCATTTTCGATAGTTTCATTGACACAAAGCTGTAGGCTTTTATCACTCCCGGATGCAATTCTTTGTATTTTTCGAGCTGATTTATGAGTGGTATTTCATCCAAAGATTAGTCTTCTGCAGTTGTATGTAGAACATAATCACTGCCAACATTCAATTTTACGATGTTCTTGATCGTTTAGACTTAGCTGTTCACATTACTGCCGATGCTAATGTAAAAGGAGAATATCATCATAATGATCATACCTACCTTTTTCATTCTAGTTTTGTTGTTCTTGAAGTTGTTCAGAATTGCTGCGGAGAGATTAGAGTCTTTTATGCAAATGGTTTTAAGGAGAATTTTAATAAATCCTAGCTCAATCCAGCGTTAGATTAATGTCATTAGCAAACCAATCCCAGCATTCACCATCAGAAAAGTGATGTTCACAATCAATAAAAATAAACCTAACAAAAAAATATAAAACTTATAATGAATTAAAAATATTACAAATTGACTGTTGAATTGCTATTTTGATTGTTGTTTACCCATATTTTTGGTGATAAATGCATAAGGCGCAAAATAATAGGCAAGTATTCCTACTGAGATTAGTATCACTGAGTTTATCAACGCATACGGTGATATTCCATATTTCTCCAGCTTTTGTATAAACACTTTCGTTTAATTGAGTACTCTCGAGTGTGCATGCAGAGCTTAGCTGAGCACTTATTTATCCAGAAAGGTCTTAAACGGCATGAGATTGCATACAAGAGGGAGGACTATTCCTATGAAGAGTGTAGTCAACACGAACGAGAAAGAAGCTTCAAAGTGAGAAGATTACTACAGTTGCAGTAAATTATAGAAATAAGAGTTCAGCATCTGCAGTACGAATTCGTTCAGAGTCGAAGAAAGAATCAACGACGGTAAAATATAAAATATTGCTGTTTTGATTAGTGTATACAAAAGCAAGGATTTAACGGAAGATCCAACGATACGAACTACACCATATTCTTAGATTTATTAGCTTATCGATGCTTCAGAAACAGAATAGATTATCACGCTACTTAACATCACAAGTAGAAACACACCAGCGTTGTAGGAACTGTCTAAAATAACTTTTTGTCTCAGTTTGTTTGCTTGAGCTATCGCCAGAGGAAACGTAATTCTAGTTGGGAATATAACCCCAAAAATATCGGAATATCCATTACTGGTTGCTTTAACCTCTTAAATGATGTTGTCTTCATTCATATACACACTCGCTTTATCCTTGAAAATGCCTAGCACTACCATTGCTTTTTCTACAAAGAATTCTTTACTTGCAAACGTATTCAGCGCATTAAACAAATGCTGTTGTAGTTCTATCTTTTAGAGGGAAAGTGAAAAATACAGACTCAGAGAATCGTCCTTCATTTTCTCAAGAATATCATCAATTACAGCTGCAGATATCTACTCTAATAACCATTCTCGCTATGTAACATAATCCATCACAACTAATCTTGACATGCTATCAGCGAATTTACCAGAACCTTGTGGGATACTTTTAGCTGTCAACAGGTTTAAACCAGCTTTTAACTAAAGAATAAACTTAGAAATAGAAAGACATACTTTATACTAAGAGGTTTGCTTGGATTCTCCATTTACAACACTAGGAGTATGCAACAACTTATCCAAGCTGAAGTTATTGATAAGTAATTTTGTTATTTTCTCAGGTAATTGTGATCCCTTGAGAAACTCAGCTAGGAGCTCATCTGAAGTAGAATAATCTAGGCCTTACGAATGGAAGTAATCAAACAGCTAATTCGCTATGAAATGTTCTTTTATTTCCGTAGATCTAGAAGCTAATTCACTTTAGAGTCCTGGAACCTATGCTAACAGCAACTCTAGAGTTATTTCGAGAATTAGTTCATATCTACCATCTGTTACTTTCTTCTACTCTTTACTAAGAAATTTGTAGATTTCCTCTGACACGTAGCATTCACCATTCACGTTTAATGGATCTAATGTTATTCGTCTACCTAGATTTGCATGCTGTTCAGCTGCAATGTCAATCAGCATGAAATTCGTTTATAATTCCACTGAGTCAATTGAAAACTGCGCCTTCGAAGAGAAGCGAGACACACATCCTTGAAGATAGCTATCACAAAACCTTTCCTTAATCGTTTTGTAATCGATCAAGAATTAGCTTATTTACTCGTAAGCTTCTGTTTAACTCATGAATGCTATCTCTGGGTTGTAGAAAACAACATCAGTTTCTGTGTTTTCTCTTTCTGAGATCATCAAATAGATCAAAGGAGAAACACCCATGGCGACATTTATTAACGCTAGAAAGAGCAACAGCAACACAACAGTGCTAATACTGATGACAATGCTTGGCCATTTAGTTCGCAGCTCACGAAAAACTAGCTCTGCAAATACCTTTCGAGTTGGTAGCAACTTGACAAATTTATCCTCAATCTGATATGCTGAGTTCCTATTTTTCTGACTTGCTAATAATTCAGTCCCAAGCACCTTATCTTCATCAGCGCAGTCAAAGTTGTCATTCATTTAAGTGCTGCTCATTTTCTTTACATCGGCTTAATCGAACAGTTCTCTATTTACTAAGTTCTCTAACTTTGAGATCATTTGCTATGAAGATGCTTTTTAAATCTACTTACCTAACAAAAAAATCTTAATTTCTATTATTTAACTACTTACCCCAATCTCTCCCAGATTCGCGATTTAAAAATATAATTAAGTTGATTAGCGATTAATGCTTCTTTGGTTCTACTTTGGAAGGAATCTAATCAACAAATTGATTTAAATAAATCCTTTCCCCGTCCAATGAAGATTTAAATCTATTCCTTTGTGTTTTTAAGGTAAACCAATAAGGTAAACTCTTCTAAAGATTTTAAAGATAATAAACATCCTGAGACTGCAACTTATTCTTGATCATTTTTGTTTAAATATTTAAAAACAATTATTTTAGAATAAAGATTCCATGTTCTAATAATGCATTTTTTTTTTAATCTAAGCATTAATGACTCGACAAAAGATTGCAATAATAAGGATAACTGCGTTAGAAGGTTTATCTAAAGATTGTATCAAAAAACAAGGGTTAATTAAAGTTATTATTTTTACACAAATAGATGCTAGAACTAAAAGACAAATTCAGCACACTTTGATTTTAATTATATGTGATACTTTGGGAGTGTTGCCTGAAAATTGGCGCCGAAAATAGGAATATTTCAAAAATATTAATCAATTTCAAAAATTAAATTAAATTAAAAATAAAAGTAGAATCAAACTGCGCTATCAAAAGGATGAACTGCCAGAAGTGTAAAACGAAAATTGAAATTGTCTGCCTTGATTGTTGTGAGAATCTATGTGGGAAATGTTCAGGAGCTAACTGTCTTAGTTAGCATGCAACACACGCAAAATAGTCTGTTGAAGGCGTCATCAAGAAATGTGGAAATATCAAAGTATCTATTTAAAATGAGGAAGAATTCAAGCATGTTAAAGAAGATGTATCGAAGACAATTGAAAAGGGAATGAAATTATTCGAAGATCTTATTGAGTTATAGAGTACATTTACTTCGATTGTGTAGACTGCTGAGTATCACTGTGAACTCAAAAGATTATCTATGCGATTTAGGGAAGCTGGTAGCAGTGAACTCAGTAATGAAGAGATTATGAAGAAGATCTTGAATAAATCAAAAAAATGTGGGATGAGTTTATTAGCTGATAAAATTAATGAAAAAGAAGAATTATCGTTGGATTCATTGAAACAGCAAATGAATCAGCAGTAGGTACTGGGGAATCAGTTGAAGGAAGAAATCAAGAAACTTTAGACAACTATTTTGAACTCATCGCTGATTAGAATGGATAATAATTCTCCGAAGGGTCAATCTGCTGCTGCTGTGGCTTCAGGGAAGAAATCACCTTTCAATCGAGGACAAAGTGCATCTGCTGATTCTCGAAAGAGGACAGCAGCAGAGAGCTTGAGCTCATCAAAAAGCCCTGTTTAAGGATCAGCAACAACTTCACCATTACTCGTGAAAAAGGCTAAAAGAAGCGTTCAATGTCTATATTGAAAAAGTTAAATATAAAAATATCTATTACTATTATTTGTAAGCTTATGTATCTGTGGAATATTAGTTAATTAAAAGACATCAGAAAGGGTATGTACAGTTCTAATAGGCAGATGGAAGTAATTGCAAAAAAGGGAAGGATTTGTGTTTGAAATTTGTTATCAAAAAGGGTAGTTCATTTTCTTCGAACAAAAAATATCAAAATTATATTGAATTTGATAAAGATTTACTTCGAAAATGAAAAGATCCTTCATTTTTAAATGAAAAACCTAGTTTTTTTGTATGAGATATGAAATGGAAGAGTATTCTGAGTGGACTATGCTTGATTTATGGTTGATTCTTCTTGAAGGTATTGGAGGGTTAAAGACCTCCAGTAGAAACAGAAATAAAGGAGTGAAATTTTTTTTTCTTCTAACTTTGAATATCAACATTACATGCTTACTGGGAGCCCATCATAAATAATTAAGAGCAGAGCCTTTTAAGAAGAGAATCTCAAATGAAGGGGAAGATCTTCCCCATGAAAAAAATAAAACAAAATAGGACTTGAAATAAATTAAAAACTCAAAACCTACTAAGAGGAGTGGAGAGAAAAGATTAGAATAAATCATTTTTTAATTCGTTCCTATTTTGATTAAATAAATACCTACACCTAAAGTGTTTTTCATTTTACTTCTATTGATGTTTCACGCAGCTGCTTAATCCAAACAATATTGAAAAACAGAGGAATATTGTAATAAGGAGTGACAATAGCTGTTTTATGTTTTCTATTCATTATTTTATTATAAAAATAAACCATTTCTGTGAATTAAACATTGTAAATGAATTCAGTATTTTCAGAAGCTTATCAGAGTAATAAATATGTATTTTCTCAAACAAAACTAAGATGACAATGTATGAAAAATGATTATTGGTCTTTTTTATAATTATAAAAATCTTTGATTTAATCAGTAGAGTGAATGGCAACAGATAATCAACTTAAATCTTAACAAAAATGTTTAAAATTTTTATATTTAAAAGTAACTATCAATATCTAAAAACCATAACAGTAATATAAAAAGCACATGCCATTAAAATTTCTCACATAAGAGAGCAGCAACATCTTCTTCTTTGTTGGACAATAACTACAGGTTATTGATTTGAGTTGTTATTTCCTGAATTCCCTCTACCTTGACAATTATGTCTTCTTTGATCAGAATGCGAACGACAGAAAGTGTTCCTGCAAGTCTAGCATTACACACCATTTCGATTGTTAAGAATTGTTCTGCAACCTTGACGCTTACAGCTTTGATTCATTTTATTAAAAAATTGTTTTTGTATATTTTTATTGGTTAAAAAATGATTATTAAACTAATAGCATATTTGTTGAATCAATTGAAGAAAAAAAGACCTTAACGTGGTGATATTAAACTTAGAAAATATCAATAAATAAGTCTATTTTAAAAAGCATCGTTGATGATGTTATTATTTCACTTTTAAAGATCAATGAACTAGTTTAGTGTTGGCTGGAAATACTCCTCCTTTACAAAAAGCTAGCAAAAGTAATAATATTGTTTTAGTTTTGATAAATTAAAGTTACTGGACTAAAAATACAATTATTCTGTTCTAATAATGAAGTAATGCTTCGATAGAATTTTAAATTGCCCAATTACACTATTTTTTCTATTTTTTGCAAACGAATTACATGGATTTAAATTGTTTGTTTGAATCAGTGTAAGACAGAGGAGAGGATAGTTTTGAAAGACTTGGGATACAACATTATAACTCATAGCAAGATTTAGTTTGTTAGTGTTCAAAGGTTGATCTCTCTCTAATAAATAATAACAAGTATTGCTCTTTATGGAAATCTATTTAATTTTTCATATATTTTCTCATTCATTTTTCATTTGAAATCCATTCTCAATCTGATTATCCCTTTGATTTCTTCCTTGGAGAATTCCCCTGTGCCTAGAGCGCAGAATTCTTGCAGTTCAGTGTTGTTCTCGAGTTTGAGGATCTCACAGATCATCGAGATTCTAGAGAAACAAGGCTTCACGTTCACTAATGTTGCATTCTAGAAGAATGTAATCAGATTTCTGATTTCCTTGTCAAGGAGGAAAGCTCCCATGAGATGGTATCTCTTGTTATCTGTCACAATCCTTTCCAGCTGCTCAGCTAGCATCAAGCAAAAATAAAACATGAATAGCTCATAGTTTTCCTTGGTAAACTAATGCCGCCATTATGTCAAATATTGCAAGAACTTGCTCTTGATCTCCTACGCATACGTTACTCCTCTTTCATACTCCTCTTGTTATGCCTCATTCATCATAAAATTCACAAGTCGGAGATCTTCCAAGAAGCTTTTTACACCAGATTTCAAAAGATCTATGAGTGTCTTCATCTTTGTTTATCTGAACTCCATGAACCTCTACTCGTTGTTGCTCTCCATTTCTTCTAAAGTCGCAATAAACATGCCTGATTGAGTTTTATCATACAAATCATTTGCGCAACCAAGTAACTTCTATTTCAACTTGCTCAAGTACACATTCAGCATTTGTATGTTGTTGAAGAGCACGATGATAAACGAGTTATGCACAGTGTTTCTCACATTAAACGATATTGCTTAGGAATTGAAGTTCTCTCTTTTTAGATACTTGTTCATCAGAGAGTCCTAAATATAATACAGATCATCATGAATCACCTAGGATGACAAGTAGTTTAGCATTGCACAAGCTGTAGGTTTACTTAACGACTCCAATGTCCGAACTGCCCCAGTCTCCATGATATAGAAAATCTCATCTAAGTACTCATGTAGCTTCTAGATATTGAACAAATGCTATTCTGATTCCATGTAAGGGAAGAAAAATAGCTTATCGAAATTCCAGAGTCTCTCGAATGCTGGGGATTCCCTGATTATAGCAGTGATTTGCTGCTTGGTGATAATTCGCTGGATTTTCAGGAACGCATCCATGAGAGGTAGTACTAGATCGTTTGTTTGAAGCTACTGGATTAGGTTGCTTACGAGTTTGGTCTTGTTTTGTTTGTGCTCAGGTAAAAGTGGCTCAGAGTCGATTAGTGGCTGCAAGGAAGTCAACACGTAGTGGTTAAAATGCTCGTTTTGGTTTGATATACTAGATACCTCCTCGCAGAACATATCCAATCTAGCTAACTCGCCCTTAGATAAGGTGGAATTGGAAGGATTAGTGTAAGTGCTAGAACTAATTGTTGGAGCTGTGACAGTCTTATTACTGCTGCTATTACTGGCGTACTTAGAGGCAGTATTCCCAGCTCCTCCTGTGATATTTTCAGTTTCATAAAATGCATTGAGGTTCTTAAACAACCCTTCTAACTATCCGATAACTGCTTCATTGACAACTCTTTTCAGTGTCCCTAACACCCCCTCGATCCCATAGAACCCATAGATGTTCTCTTTAAACCCAGCAAAGCTACTCGCTAATCTTTCCAAAATTCCAATAAACACCTCCTAGAATTGGAAAAACCCTTGCTAGTTATTCTCTTTGTCACTTCTGAACGTTCCAATAATATTTTTCGTCCATTCCGCTTGATATTAGTTCAATTGCGCTGATAATTCGGAAACATACACACCTGCAACTTTTTCTAGGGAGTTCTCACATATCCCAAGCTACTATGATAACTCCGTGCATTAATTCAGTTGCACTGTGAGGTTTTTCCTCAGTGCTTCCTCGAACTGCACCTTGGACAACTCCCCTAATAACCTGAATATCTCCTACTTCTGAGTGGCTTCCTTCACATTGAATCCTTGAAGTAAGTTACTGCTGAATGTTTTGTAATTTTTCATGTGTTTAGTGGCTTCCTCGATGTTATTCTATTCAACACACCCTTGAAGCAGCGGAAGGATCCTTCGAAGCTCATTGAATGCAGTCATTGCACTTAGAACCTATTCAATGTTCTGTTTTCTATATTTTAGCGTCTCGAAATTGTCCAAGGCATTCTTAGAAACGCTAGAGATATCGGCTATAGATTGTTCAATAGTCTTGGAGTGCATCTTGAGCTCCTCGAAAGCTGATTTAGATTCTTTCAAACCTTTTGAGATATTGGAAGCATCTTCTTTGTCGTTGTCTAAGGAAATCGGCATCGAAATGAGCTTCTTCTCGATGAGCGTCTTCCTCAAGGCATAGGTTGCTTTTTCTTTTTCGAGTTGTTTCTCCAATTCCTCTAGCATTTATTAAGATACAGGAGGGGGATAGTGGGTTGGAAAGGTTGGGATTTAAGAAAATAATAATAATAATTTGTAAAAAAAAAGCTAATTTTTACTAATTTAGAAAGATATTCACTACGAACTTGCACTTTTCGGGTGCTAAATTGAAACTTTCGATGATTTTACAAAGAATATGGTATTATTAAGCTATTATTTGATTGGAAAATTTTGATTGAAACCAAAAAACATTCAAATTAGTTGAGAAATATTAATATTTTAGATGATTCCAGCTAATAATAGTTTAGTTAAATACTCAACACCTGTGCTGGTGTCAGTCGCAGGCAAGAAGAAAGATCTCAAAAAGAAAGCTGCACCTTCTGGACAGTAGAACCCTAACATTAACTAGTCGTAGTTCCTGCCGAATTAATCAGTTGCGCAATAAGATAAAAAGGAATCTCACAGGACTGAAGATATACTTTCGTAGATACTGCCTCCGAAAGAATACACGCTAGAGAACGGATAGCTATGGATTCAGACTGTTTTGTCAACTCCAGCTACACGCACGGAAGTCATATAATTGCAAGAAGATCTAGATAGAAAGCTTTAGCAAAGATAAGCGAGAGAAACTGGTATATTTTCAAGAACAAAATGATAATTTATAAATATGATTAATTCATAATATTTCCAAGGAATCTGTCCAATTCGAGAGGAACTCTACGAGCAGTGCTTCGATGAACTCATTAGATAGATCACTATTGACTGCAGACAGCGAGGGTTGCTGCTAGTGAGAGTTAGAGATGAATTCAAAAATTAATTAGAAGCCTACAAGACATTGTATGAATCTTCGATTGCATATGGCATGCGCAAAATGATCGATTCAGAGCAAGTAATGCATTTGAATTGTAAATGAAAACAATACTAATTAATATGTAAAATAATGATGAGAATAGAAGAAGACTGACATGAGGACATAGATAATGCAACTAGAGAGAGAATGTGAAGAACTCAATAAGGCTGTGGAAGAATTAGATGAGAAAATATCGTTCACGAAAAAGAATGAGAATGAGAAACTCAACAACGAGAATGAACTGCACAGAGTTGAAACCGATAAAATTAAATAGTATAATACCAAGCTCAAAGAAGAGCTGCAAGCACTTCTAGAAGGAAAGAAGTGAATTTTCTCATTAACGACATTCAAAAAAGTACAAATTAATACAAAAATGAAGAATCATTTGGCATGTTTCTTTCATACACTAGCTGTCTATGTCTTCAAAGAATGAGAAAAATCTCTGCTTTTTAATAGACATTTTTTCTCGAATAACGAGACTAAGGATCCTTGAAAGAATGAGTATTTTCTTGGATTGTTTTGAAGTTGCGTTTTTTCTTCTGAACTTTAGTTTTATTTCAGAAACATCCGCATTTAGATTTCTTCTTCTTAGCTGCTAATTCTGCTTCCTAAGATTTTTAAAATCATATCAATTCACGTTTTTAGGATATAATGTCATACCTTCAACTTGCGATTCAACTCCATTATCTAGGCATCCTTTGCATCAATCTGCAATTAGAGCCTCTTTGAGTCGTCAGATGTGTCTTTGGTCTTTTTCCTTTTGAGTTAATAATCATTGTAACAAACAATAAAAAAATCTTTTTATTTTTGTAGTTGAAATATTCCCTACAATTTATCAATTTAGGCAGTGAGATCCTAATTAGCTGCTTCTAACTCTGCTATCTTTGCTTTCAAGTCATCTAACTGCTTCTTCGAGTCTGAAACAGCCTGAGAAATATGATTATTCAAAGCTCTTGTTTCAAAAGAAAACAAAAAAGGAAAATGTTTTTATTACTGCAGTTTTTTGAAGATCAGCATTCTTCTTAGCATCAGCTACCTGTTATTTGAGAGTTGCTACTTGTTTCTTTAAATCAGCAGCTTGCTAAGCATAGTTTGATCCAATGATTATGCGTTCCAGTTAGCTTGAGAGTATATCTGGCAGATACTAGGCGAGAACTTCAACTTTGTCAGAACCTTTTGCCTCTTCGTTGTATTTGTTTATCCAGCTAATTTGTTCAAAAAAATTAAGGATGTTGGTAAGTACCCATCTAAAATAGCTTACTCTTTGAATTTATCGTAGAAAGCATTCATGTTATCCATGTTAAATGTCTACGAATTCAAATCGTTTTGCATATCCATAAGGATCTCTTAGTTGAACCTTAAATAAATAACAACATTAACAAGAGCTAAATTACAGAATAAACCAACTTACGTGCTTGAGAAATGGTTATTTTCAGCATCCTTCTCTTTCTGATACGTTTCGATCAGTTGCTCAAGCTTTTATTTGTAGTTACGATAATACATATTCTTGTCTTTTATTGAAGTGCCATCTTCGAATGTCTTCATAACTGCATTTCTGAGCTTAGCTAAGTTTTCAGAGAATTCTTGCTATGTGAATGTCTTCCCACTTCCAAATAGCTTTATCTTCATCTATTAATAAAAGGATTATTAAAATATCCTCTCTCTTTCTAATTGCAAAATCTACCTCTTGGTAGAGTTACATAGCTTTTTCGTAGCTAACTTGTGCTTCTCCTTCCATGATGTTCTCCCAAGCTGACTGGATATCAGGTACTCCATTCTTTTCGTTAATCTAATCAACATATTTCTTGATCAATGAAGCAAGGATAGATGCTTTGAGTAGCACGCCTTGAATTGCTTTCGGCTCAGCCATTTAAACTATCTTTGATCGCAATGAATTTAGCTCCCTAACAAACTAAGGACGCAGCTAATCTATACCTAGTGAGTCTAATCTCCTTAGATCATCTTCAGAAGTAGCTGGCCTTACCATTGTAAAGCATTCTCGTTCCTTAAAGAATTGCAAGAGTGATTCTCTAACTTTTCTACTTAACTGACTCTATTTCATAGTTGAAGTCTACAAAATAAATATTGATTGTAAGGCAAATGATTCAAAAAATGATTTTCTCTCTTCTGAAGTACTTAATCAGTGAGGCAGTTATTAAGATACACATTAGGAGAAATCAGTGAACCGTTTTAGTCTACAACTTCGAGAACAAAATCTCTAAGTAGCCATATAAACTTCGGTGTATATTACGAAATAAGCTAATCATTGCGTGTGACATCGCTGGTGACTTAGATATTTCTCGATATCGATGTTGTGAGTTACAGTTCCTAGATCGATCGATCATCTATCGCTCCAACACTATTGAATATGAACAGACTAGAAATGAGTAGTGCAAGAGAGAATATTTTAGCATCATGCTTTTTGTTTCCCTCAATGCTGGTGCTTCCTTCAGTATCCACAAAAAAGAACAACTTGCCATCTACCTCCATTGGCTTACTCCACATCCATATTCCTTGTGTACAGCTTGAAGTCGAAGCATCCACTTTGAACTGAAATCAAATAATAAAAAACAATTTAATAATCTCTTCTATTCATAGAATTCTTTAAATATACCCCTCCATTCATTATTCGTGTTTGTAAATGTTGTAAACTACTCTAATCTTACTCCTTTTCCTTTCACGTTCATCAGTTTATTGAGGAGAAACGATTTGCCTGTACGATACTTTCCAGCAACTGCAATAATGCTGACAGGTTGCTCGTAGAGTTTAAGAATCGAAATGGCTTCTTAGTTAAGGAAAAATTTATCCTAACTTGGATCGAAAGCAATTAGCTAGATTGGCTTCTCAGGTACTTGACTTTTTGCCTAAAAAAATACAATAAGGAACACATCAAAAAGATGAAACATATTGAACCAAACAATTCAATAAGGTAATGAACCGCACGGTGTACTGCGTAGATTTCATGTCATCTCTCGAAAACTCATAAAGCCCTTCAGTGTATGGCTTTGTATTACCCGCATCGAAAAATTCATCTTCTTGCTATCCTCTTTCGACATCGCGATTCTAAAAGAATTCCTCTTATTATTGGACTCGCAAACTGCTATGAATAGGCACAGTATTTCTAGCATTTGAGTTCGTAGCAAGATTACTAACTTTGTTCTTATAAATATTATCCTCATGTAGATCTGCTTCGGAGTCAGTGAAACTCACTTAGAAACCCAATTGAGGTTATCCTTGGACAGCAGAAGCATATGGATCTTTGACTTGATACTTATCTGTAGTACAATGAAAGTGAGAATAAAAATACCAAACAAGATTTACTTCCTGGATTGTTGCTGTTCTGCAATTAAGAGTTTCCATTGCCGGAATAATAATAACTCATGTGTGTGTGTGTTCACGTTAGCGAGCAAGAATCTAGTACAAACCAGCGAATTATTATTATCTTCAGAAATATGTTTTGTATTTCCCAAATTGAAAATTGGGGGATATCTTAGGATTACCTTCAAGCAGAATTTCATTAATTTATGGTAATTTATTAAAAAATATAAGGTAAATTAGCAGTAATTATAATAATGATTACGTGCGTATCCCTAATAATATCCTTAAAAATATATTAAAACATTGAAACACGCACTTAAAAGGATCGTTTAATTTTGCAAATCTCACAATTCTAAAAAGAAACTGTGGTATTTTTCAAAATGATCAATCAATTAGGCTGAGAAGGTTTGAAGAACTTAGGGTTTGACATTTACTGAATTTGTTAAGTGAATTGCTTGCTTTGCATCTGCAGAAGTTCTTTAATTCTAGATCTGTCTTTGAAATCTATTTGTTAGCTCTATTGCCGTAAAGTATTTTATTAATCTTATTTGGGTTAATTGCTATTATTAAAGAAGTCCTAATCTTCAGGATTATGCTCAGCATCATATTCATCCTCTTCCTCTTCTTATTCATCTTCTCCCTCATGTTACAAAGGCTCTTAATTTCCATATTATTATCTAAATTCCATTATCTAAGGAGGCTGCTATGATTTATTAATAATGCTCTTCTCCTTTTACACTTCCTCTAACTTAACATCACTAGATTAGTTCTCTTTATTGGTATTATTATCCTCATCCTTTTGAGCCAATAAATTCAATCCTTCTTCATAATCTTCCTCCTCAACTCTAACTTCACCCATAACATCTGCATCATCTACTTCTCCTTCATCAAGGACATCTTCATTTACTTCTTCGTTTTCTCTTGATTCTGTGAAATTCCCAAGGAGTCTCAGCTAAGCTTACTTTGCTATTTCTTCTTGCCGTGTTTCCATTTAATAATTCCTCACCATATTCTGCAGTGTATTGCTGTTTTCAGATAATTCTTTGAGTTCATTTTAAGGCATTGGATTAGTATTCTATTTATCCTTCTGATCTTTAGTATCTGCCCCATCGTTATTCTTATTCTAAATAGTTTCTAGTTAGTTTTTTTCAAATGCAATTTACAACAACTTTCCCTCAGGTTTGTTAGAAATAACATCTTTTCCTTGATTAGATTGTCCCCCTTCAATCGAAGATATTTCTGTCTTTTTCAATGCAATATTCTCTGAAGAAGAATCCCTTTCTCTTATTGAAAGCTTCTTTTCTGTATCATTCAATCAGAAATAATTAATAACAAAAACAAATAATTTCTGTTGTAAATCTTACTTTCAAATCCAGTTAAATCTCCATTTCCAAGTGATTTATCTGCAGCACCAAACTTCTTGAACTACTTATTCATGCCTTTATTTATCGATGTCATGAATTTGATTTCAACATCCGACGGCTGAGGGTTTTTAGAGCATTGATTATTGTAAAAATCACTTTCTGCTTCTTCAATTGTTGTCTAAACTTTTTTCAATATTTCTCCGCTAAACGAAATACTCAACATTTCTCTTAACACTTTGTTTTATGCTGTCAACTCATAGATCATTTTCTCATTTTCTTATTCACTTGCGATATCTTCCTCAGCACTCTGCTTCACACTAGCCAGCAATCGTTCGAATTTCTACTTCCAATGATCTGATATTTTCTCCAGATTTTTTATTTCTTCCTGTGCAAAAAAGATGTTATCTAATGAATGTTATTGAGTTTTCTTACTATTTTTGCAGTATGAGAGTGGGAGAGTTTGATATATTCAATCTTGACTTGATCATACGAAGAATGGATGATTGTATTTTAATCTTCAATCTTCTTTTTAAGTACCTCAATTACTTTCAGACTATCCATAAAATTATTGTAAATCAATTGATTGTCTTCATTGTATTGCGTAATAGTCTGCTTTAAGAATCTCAACTCTAGTCTCTCAACAACAGACATTGGTTACTACAAAAGAACATGGGTTTATTATTGTTGATGCTATTGTTATTGGCTCGCAATCTGAGAAACTTCAGCATTTTTAACAGCTAAATTCTCCTACAATGTTTGAATACTTTTATCAATCTTCACAAGCTTTGGTGGTGTTTTCTGCCTTGGAGTAGATCTTTAAATGCGATTTTAAACTTCAACTAGTGCTTGCCTTACTCTTCCAAGATTCTAAACAAAATCCCATTCTCCTCCAGCTGCACTAGCCTTCAGCATTGCTTAGTCGGCAAGTTCTTAATAACTTTTTTTTTCGAATTTACAGATATTTTTCTAATTCAAATTGATAACTCTACCCAAATTAACATCAAATCAATTACCTCCAACAATCTTTAATAATATTGTAATCCTCCCAAAAAGGATGAATTTCTTAATTAATACACATATTGCTAGCACTCATGATATGGATTAGAAAAGGAATTACATTTTTATCTAGTTTTAATGAGAAAAGTAATATTATTTTTTCCTTAATTATTAAAATTTCAAGCTTTTAATGATTATTGTAGACTCTACATGATTTTAACCATTCCAATAATATCATCTAGAAGCTCATTTCGATACATCGCTTCGACTTTGACTTTGGGCCCACATCGAATGCAATCTTTCGCATAAGCTTTTTTACAATTTAGGCAAAATGAGTGTCCACAGGGAATGATTGTGATGGGATCTTTAATGAATTAATCACAAAAGTTGCACTTGAGGCTCTTTGT
>Ga0302271_10002476_pt1 | contig 16579 bp, 10 predicted proteins | sample III_Bog_N1_1_FD_198767 | JGI IMG/M metagenome (GOLD analysis project Ga0302271, IMG submission 198767) | Peat permafrost microbial communities from Stordalen Mire near Abisko, Sweden - III_Bog_N1_1 | ecosystem: Environmental > Terrestrial > Soil > Wetlands > Peat | place: Sweden: Abisko...
AACACTAAGACTATTGCAGATGTGTTGTAGTTCCTAATCTCTTTTAAAACTCCTTCTTAAAACTACATGTCCTTTGTAAGGCAAGTGTCTTAAGACAAAAATGTAGCAGTTCTTTTGAAACTCCTTGAGTAATAAATGGACCCTTCGAATGTCGCACTTGCACTCAGCATCCTTAAAAACCTCTCTTATTCCTTCAATTTCAAAGGTAAAAATAGTATTCTCCACACTTTAAACATAATTGTGCTTTAACTTTATTCTCTCTCTTTTTTTAGAAGGTACTCAAAATGCAATTCGAGAAGTTATTGGATAGATATTGCTAAGATATTCTTCAAACAAACACATTCGTGAGCTCGCTGAAGCAGTGAAAGCAAATGTCTCATGCACTGTCAACATTAGAACTATGCCACTATCCACAAATGTCTCCACTAACTTTGTTTAGTCATACAATTTACCTTGATAATTAATATTTGTTGTACATATTTCAGCTAAATTCTTAATAATTAGCATTTTTGTTTTAACAATTTGCATAAATCACAACACAATATCTTCCTTATTTCCAGTATTTGTATTTCCCCATATTCTTTTAAAATTGTGAATTAATAATAATTAATCGAATCTATCTCTTAAATCTTCTTTCTCCCAAAACAATTTCAAAATCTAATACCAACCCATTTTAAAATAAACATGAATCCCTCAAATCAATCTGAGCGATCCGTAGCTTCAGGTATCCCAAACTATGCTAGGTACTCAGCCTAAAATATGCCAACATCTTCTTAGCCCTTTAGCACGATTTCAATAACATGTAAATACAAGTTTTTCAAGTTTGAATGCTCATCAAAGATAATTCTTGATTTACAAATTTGCAGCAACAGTAAATAATGGAAACTAGCAGTAGCCGCAGCAAAGCCAATAATAGTTTGACAGAATACCCCATTAAGTATCTAGTATTTCTGATGCAAATGGTCAAGCATAATAGCTTTAAGGGTAGTAGATATTCCCTAGATAGCGTTAACAATCAGCTGTAAATAAAGAGAATGCAAATGTTGCAAACTAAGCTCCTCATTAACTTAAAACATCTGTCCAGGAGCACTTAGAAGAATTCAAATAAGATCTGATTACTAACTTCTAAGCAGCTGTAGACGAAAGCAGTTCTATCAACTAAGTCACATCAAGGTAATTTAAGCATTATAGACAATCACATTAGATAGTTTTTTGAAGATAAAATTCAAAAATCAATGTAATATGTGCTTTTCAAAGGTAGATAGACAATCTGCGAAGATAAGTTGGAAGCAATAAGATAGATATTACCAATGTTGGTACCAAAATGGAAGAGATGAGCTAGAAGGTAGAGGAATTTAGAATTTAATAGCTTGCTTAACAGGATTTAGATATCAATTAAGAATATTTAGAAAATGCTGTTGATACAGTTATTAAGAATCAATATGCTGACAAGCTGAATTAGATTGAAAACAGCCAGCTGCAGACAAGGCAAGTACTCTAAATCATGAAAGATAATCTAGTCGGTGAGATAGCTGAGTAGATGGAGATGATCAACTAGGAATTAGCAGCTAAATCTAGAAATGAAGATGATTTTGTATTTTAAAAAATCGAAGAGCTCAAGAGACAATGGGATCAAAGAATCCATTAGACATTCGAACAAATCAACTCAAAAGTAGAATATCAACACATCCATATTGTTGATAGATTTGATTAATTTGTAAAATGCTTTCAAGATTAAAGGAATTGAGGACAATTTGGAGGAGTTCTCCATGGAGAGAATAGAACAAAAAGCACACCAGATGAAAGAAACATTGTTCTCACAATTCGACGAAGGAGTATTATAATACGAAGGACAGTTACTTCAGTTGAAAGCTTAAGTAGATAGCAAACTAGATAAGACACAGCTTAGAGAGGTTATTAGTAATTTTAAGAATGTTAAAGATAACGAAGGATTCTAAAAGATATCTCTGGAGATTGAATCTCTCAAATAATCGTTGGCATAAGCATCCAAACAAGTAACATTTGATAAATATTGGAGTAAATCATGCTATTAGGATAATATATTTGTGATAGTCTGAAAGAAGAACTGCAGAATTAGAGGACAAAATCAACGAGTTTGAGACAGCAATAGGCAATCGGTTGAAAGATACAGATAATATTTTAGTAAATGCTGATGATACTGCTGGTAGTTTAGGTAATAGGATACATAATCATGATGAAGAATTGAACGAATTAGAAGAAAGTATTAAGGAACTACAGAAATAATATGAGACATTGCAGAGTGAATTAAAGAGTTATGATGTTAGCGCACTTGAATTAAAGACTGAAAGTGATGAAAGGTTCTTAAAACTAGCAAGAGAATTAGATCTTATTGATGGAGCTGTTAGTAAAGACAAAGCTAATCTCTAAGCTGATTTAGCATAAAGTTAAGCTGCTACTGATTAGTAGGTTAGTGTGCTTAATTAAGAACTCTAGGGTCTAATGGCATCTATGTCAGAATTTCAGCTGAATCTTGATCGAGATGTTACAACGTTTCAAACAAAAATCGAAGCAGATTCTATTGAAACAAGAAAGATAATAGCAGAAGTATCTAAAGGGAATTAGAATAGCAATACTGTGAATGGTATTAATAAGCCCAGAGATAGTTTGGCTTCAAGTAAATATGAGGATTACTTATAAAAATATGAAGATTTCAATAAAGAAGTTACAACATTTCTTCAAAGAGAATAGATCAAAGATAAAGATATTTAAGGTAGATAAAACATAAATGGATAAGGAAATAATAATCAGCAAGATGTTTATGAGCTAGATGAGAATGGATTCCTTGTAGATTAATATGGATAACCTATTCTAGATGAAGAAGGAAATCAAGTCTATTTGACTTAAGAGCACATCAATTATCTCAGAGAGAACAATATGATCTAGGAAGATGAATGAACAAAAGATCTTTTAAGCAACTATTAGTAATACTAAATACCTTTGAAAATATCTTAAAGTTTCATTCAAACGGCAAATAATTAATATAAAATTCATCAATAAATAATTCTATCTGCTAATTTTTTAAGAAAATCTTAATGTTTTGAATTATTCATTCCACATGTATTTTGTGTTTGATTTGTTGATACTCCTCTGGCACAATTGAATAAAGATCTACATTCATATTTTTATCATTTCTCTTAAGATGAGTCAAATGGTTTTGAGACCAGCTTGAAAAATACTAAAATTATCAAAAACTTAATTACTCGTTTAGCTCTCGTGGAGAAAAACAGACAATAATAATAGTTATATTTGTTGAAGTCATCTTGTATTAGTTTCACTGTGGATAGGTCTGAGAGAGACTGGCTTAGATCCACTCTTACCTACTTAATCCAAAGAATGTCTCCTGTTGCTCGTGTTTCTGCCATTTAAAAATCTAAAGAAAATAATTCAGTAAAATTTTGAAAGAAAGCTTCAGACCTCCATTAATGTGTTTTTGCTAATAGGGCAATTAACTATTTAACTTTTAGTGAGGAAGATAAAGTTGAGTTGATTAATAAGTAAGTAAGTAAGTTAAAAAAATAAAAATAATATGGAATCAGTTCTTTTAGTTGGAGAAGTAAATAATTGAACTCTGAATAATTTTGAAATCTTTTCCCCAAGATATTATTATTTTTCCTTCAAACAAAACAATTCATAAATTAAAATAATCTGACAAACATACAAATAAATCTGAAAATGAATGCACCCGCTGATAAAATTGCAAGTGAAACCAACAACTGCAGCTTTAGTCTTCAGTCCATAGAAAAATTTCTAGCCTTGATGGCAATCTAATAAACAGAATATTCTGATTTCAGCTACTAAGCAAACGGGCCTTTCGCGTTAATACTTAGAGCTAAGAAGAATGGTATTGCAGAGGTGGCTCTGAAAGTACTTGAATGCACTGATCACACAGAATGCTAGATCTAAGCCATGGAGAGAGAGTATGCCATACGGAAAGAACTTCCTTCTTGTGAATACCTTATGACTGTTTAGGATTAATTCTTCCTCACAGAAATGAATGAAAGTGCTAAATAGTATTAGCTTGAAGATTTAAATATTGCTCAGAAGATCTATTTTGTGTAGATAATGGAGATGTGTCAAAGAAGCTTACAAGACACCATTTAGCATTATTCACAGTAAAATAAGGATCCTCCTACTGAAGAGTTTAAAGAATTGTTAGCGATCCAAATGCTTGATGCTGTGAACCTGCTGCATCAAAGGCAAATAGCCCATGGAAATATCACAGCACAACACTTCTTAGTTTCATCGAGCTAAAACTCTCTGGTTCTTCTGAAGCTGTATAATTTTCGGTTATCATCTCATGCCAACCTCAGAAACCCAGCAAATTCAGAATATGTAAATGAATCTCCAAACCTCATGCTCCCAATATCTGAGATCCAAAGAGGAAACCTTGAATAAGATCTAGTCTCTTTGGGAAAAGTCCTTCTTCAGTTAGATACTATTGGCACTAATGCTGATTACTCAACAATCACTAATTTTGACTTTGCTTAACCTGAAGTAGCAACCATAGTAAAAACCCAACAACTCAATGTGAGTTCTTAACTTAATAAAATAGCATGCTCTTTGTTGAGTAACTCGAGGGATAATAGCTAAAGCGCTCGCTCAATGTTGCTGTTGCTTCTATAGAAACGAACAAGCGCTTTGGAAATACCCTTATTTTCAGTTGTTTTGAAGAGCTAAGTAGACTCTCTTCGTCTGCCAATTCCTTCTAAAAGGATAACGCTTGATTTTCTCGCATGGTAAGTGAGAAGACAACTTAAACTGAATAACATATCCAGTTGGTTTAACGACAAGGGAGAAAGGATAACCAAGCTAACTGCAGATTTACTCAAGAGCGCTTTGAACATCATGCTGGAGTGGAAAGAGTTTAGTGAAGTATATGATGTCCTAGGAGTTGGAGTTGGTGGAGTGGTCTTCGGAGTAGAAAACCTCAAGGAAAATAGGAAATCTGCTCTCAAACTTTCTCTGTGCACCAACAAAGCAGAAGCCATTAGAGAAATTGGCATTATGAGGACCTGTTAAGCTCCTTGCATTGTCAAACTCTATGGGTACACGTTTTTCAAAGATGCTAATGGTAACGAGTTTGTAGTCTATGAACTGGAGAGATGTAAGCGTTCTCTTATCCTTCACATGGAATTACAGAGAACCTATGGAGAATATTCAGATGAAGAAAAGAATCTTTTGACCCTTCAAATTGTCGATTCAGTTAGATTCCTAAAAGAGAATAGAATTCTCCACAGAAACATCAAGCTTGACAGCTTTTTAATCACAGAAAACGAATCAGGAGAAGCAGTTGTTAAGTTAGGTAACTTTAGTCATGCTGTTCAATTAGAAGACGACTTCGGAGAATTTTCAACTTTAAAAAATCAACTTAAACAGAAATAGTAATCACCTGTGAATTGTATTTTGTAGAGGCATAACAGAGAATTTCCCTTGTATTTTGCACCTGAGAGATGGGAAAATCCAGATCTTTCTACATACTTAACTGATAGCTTTTCTGTCAGTTTATGCATCTTTCTCCTTGACAACTACCTTGTGTGTTCAGAGGAACAACTAGCTAGAATGCTGTTTTCCGTTCCTCGAGAATCTACAACTATCTTTTTGAATACTAACCCTTGGGATTTCATTAAAGTGGGTGTTAAAAAAATTGATAAACTGCTTCTTTTGTTTTAGCAAACATAAAGAATATCTCTTCGTAATTTGGCTCAGAAATGCACTATATCTTAGAAGAAAAATATAGGAAATTTTTAGGCTTTAGATGACAATAATTTTCAATAGAAAACGATGTTAACAATCGGGGATAGCAAGATATTAAAATAATTTCAATAAGCACCCATGCGATTTTTCAGTCTTTAAAGTGTTTTTCTCAATCTACAATAAATATGGATTGGGGATTCTGATGCAAAATCTCTCTTAAATCTAATCAGTAATCTCCTCAATCTATCAAGAATCTCCATAAGTTTTACAAGAAGTTCTTTAATATGTTTTGGAGCTAACTCTCTGCTGTCTTCTCTATCTAAACTAGTCAAGCTATCGAGTGTGTCACTCAACTTCAATGGAATTTTAATTGGAAACATAGGTGCGTAATCTCTGTTATCTCCCTTAGCGAATCTCTTCAATCTATCAAACTTAACTCTAAATCTAAAAAGAAACTAAATTGGATATTATGGAGCATAATCTCTGTTATCTCCCTTAGCTAATCTCCTCAATTTATCAAGTCTAACCCTTAATCTAGATGAAAACTAAATAGGAGAGATAGGAGCTTAATCTCTGCTATCTCCTTTAGCAAAACTCCTCAATCTAACAAGCATAATTCTAAATCTAAAAGGAAATAACATTAAAATTTAGAGAAAAAGTGCCTAATCTATGTTATCTCCCTTATCTAATCTCTTCATTATATCAAGTCCAAATCTAAATCTAAATAAAAACACAGTAGGAGATTTAAGAGTTAACTCTCCATTATTTCCTTTAGCGAATCTCCTTAATCTATTAAGTCTAACTCTAAATTTAGGTTTCAATTAAATAGACGATTTTGAAGCATCATTTCTATTATCTCCCTTAGCGTATCTCCTCAATCTATAAAGATTAATCATAAATCTAGAAAGAAATTAAATTAAAGAGATAGGAGCATAATTATTGCTTTGTCCCTTAGCAAATCTCCTCAATCTATAAATGTTAACCCTAAATCTGAAAGAAAACAAAATTGGAGATAAAGGAGCGTAATATCTGTTATCTCCATTAAAGAATCTCTTCAACCTATCAAACCTAACACTAAATCTGAAAAATAACTAAATTAAAAAGATAGGAGCTTAATCTCTGCTATCTCCCATAGCGAATCTCCTCAATCTATCAAGCCTGACCCTTAATATAAATCAAAACAAAATTGGAGATTTAGGAGCTTAATCTCTGTTATATCCCTTAGCAAATCTCTTCAATCTAGCAAGTCTAATCCTAAATCTAGAAAAAAACAAAATTTAAGAGATAAGAGCGTTTTCTCTACTATCTCCCTTATCGAGTATCCTTAATCTATCAAGTCTAACCCTAAATCTATAAAGAAACAAAATTAGCAATTTAAGAGCTCTGCTATCTCCCTTAGCGAATCTCCATAACCTCACAAGACTTTCCCTCTATTTAAGTTAAAATAATTCCGGTGACAAAGGAATGTATTCTCTTTTCTATCCTCTGTCTAATTTGATTAATCTTTCAATCTTGGACCTGAAACTTGATCATAAGATAAGATATAAACTAACAAAACATTTGTTCAAGTATTATTTTAAAAAAATAAAAATCCTTTGAGTTTTTAGAGTTGTAGAATTGAAAATGTATGTAATTTTTGTGAGATATTTTAATCATTATGCAGTTATTTAAACTAGGAATATCTAGTGAAGATGTTCACAACATAAAAACATATTAAATTAAGATCTGTATTCTTGTATTTTACAAAAAACCAATTCGATTGTTTCTTCAATTATTTTAGAAATATTTCTTTAAAGAAGCTCTAAATAGTAAGTGGCATTAGGTATTTCTTAAAAGCATGAAATCAGCCATTAAATAGTATCAAGGTTTTGAAAAAAACATTACATTTTTTTACAAGGTGCGATTATTTTTTTTTAACATCCCTCACTAATCACAGAAAAAGAAAAATAATTCAGATAGTTTTTAAAAGAAAGCTTCATATCTATCTCCATTGCTGTGTTTTTTCTAAGAGTACAAGTAACTGTTTAGCTTTTAGTGTGAAAGATAAAAATAAATTGATTCGTAAGTAAGATAGAAAATTATTGAATATTTTGAACCAGTTCTTTTAGAATAAGGAGTAAATAATGAAATGTTGAGAAGTCATCCAAAAGATGATAAAAACAAATCTAAATTGATTTTTTTAATTTGAAATAGTCTCAATGGATTAAAGGATATCAGATGCCTAATCCTCTTTCTTTAAGAAATAATGAACAAGAAATAAATAAAATATACTTGAATAAGTTGGGGAAGCTAATTAATGAATCAAAAAAGAAATTTGGTTACCTGATTTTCTCAAGAAATCTTTGAAATGATTATGCGAAAGTTGGAAATCTGAATAACTATGAACTTCTACTCTTCGATTATTTAATTTTCCTTTAAACAGCAACAAAAAATAGATAATAGCTTGACAATAAACCTACAAATAATTTGAAAATGAGTACATTCGCTGATAAAATTGCAAGTGAAACCAACAACTGCAGCTTTAGCCTTCAGTCCATAGAGAAGTTTCTAGCCTTGATGGCTGCCTAATAAACAGAATATTCTAACATCAGCTACAAAGCAAACGGGCTTTTCACGCTAGTGCTCAGAGCTAAAAAAAACGAGATTGGAGAGGTAGCTCTGAAAGTACTTGAATGCACTGATCGCACAGAATACTAAATTCAAGCCTTGGAAAGAGAGAAAATTATGAGTAAATAACTTCCTTATAGCGATTACTTGATGACTATTTAGGATTAATTCTTCCTCACAGATATGGATGAAAGTGTTGAATAGGGTTCACGTGGGAAATTAAATACTGCTAGGGAGGTCTATTTTGTGTAGCAAATGGAGATGTGTCAAGGAAGCTTACATGATACCATTTAGCATTATTCACAACACAATAAGGAACCTTCTACTGAAGAGTTTAAAGAATTTTTAGCGATACAAATGCTTGATGCTGTGAACCTGCTGCATCAAAGGCAATTAGCCCATGAAAATATCACAGCGCACCATTTCTTAGTTTCATCAAGTAAAGACTATCCGGTTCTCTTGAAGCTGTGCAATCGTTGGGTTACCTCTCCTGTTAACCTCAGTAATCCAGCGAAGTAGGTAAAAAGAAATAAACCTTTGAACAGCGTTCCTCTTTTTGTTGAAATCCAAAGAGAATGCCTTGAATAAGATCTTGTTTCTTTGGGAAAAGTCCTTCTTCAGTTGGATAATATTGGCACTCATGTTGATTGCTCGACAATCTCTAATTATGACCTTGCTTAACCTGAAGTAACAACCATATTGAAAATCCAACAGCTCAATGTGAGTACTTAACTTTAATAGATAGCATGTTCATTAATGAGTAACTCAAGGAAAAATAGCTAGAGTGCTCGCTCAATGTTGCTGTTGCTTCTTTAGAAACGAACAAGTGCTTTGAAAATACCCTTATTTTCAGTTGTTTTGAAGAGTCAAGTCGACTCTCTTCGTCTGCCAATTCCTTCTAAAAGGATCATGCTTGATTATCTCGCATGGTAAGTGAGAAGGCAACTTAAGCTTAATAAAATATCCAGTTGGTTTAACGACAAAGGAGAAAGGATAACCAAGCTAACTGCAGATTTATTCAAGAGCGCTTTGAACATCATGCTGGAGTGGAAAGAGTTTAGTGAAGTATATGATGTCCTAGGAGTTGGAGTTGGTGGAGTCTTCTTCGGAGTAGAAAACCTCAAGGAAAAAAGAAAATCTGTTCTCAAACTTTCCCTATGCACCAACAAAGCAGAAACCATTAGAGAAATTGGCATTATGAGGACCTGTTAAGCTCCTTGCATTGTCAAATTCTACGGGTGCAAGTTTTTCAAAGATGCTAATAACAACGAGTTTGTAGTCTATGAACTGGAGAGATGTAAGTATTCGTTTATCCATCACCTGGAACTGCAGAGAATGTATGGAGAATACTCAAATGAAGAAAAGAATCTTTTGACCCTTCAAATCATTGATTCAGTTAGATTCCTTCACGAGAATCGAATTCTTCACAGAAACATCAAGCTTGACAGCTTTTTCATAGCAGAAAACGAATCAGGAGAATCAGTTGTTAAGTTAGGTAACTTTAGTCATGCGGTTCAATTACAAGACAACTTCGAAGAATTTTCAACTTTAGAAAATCAACTACTTAAACAGAAATAGTAATTACCTGTGAATTGTATTTTGTAGAGGCATAACAGAGAATTTCCCTTGTATTTTGCACCTGAGAGATGGGAAAATCCAGATCTTTCTACATACTTAACTGATAGCTTTTCTGTCAGTTTATGCATCTTTCTCCTTGACAACTACCTTGTGTGTTCAGAGGAACAACTAGCTCTAAAAATGTTTTCAGTTCCTAGAGGATCTGAAGAGATATGCTTGAATAATTACCAATAAGTTAGCTCAAAAGGTGATTACAAAATTAATAAACTGCTCCTTATGTTTTAGTCATAATAAAGGGTATTTCTACGGAGTTTGAGTGAGAAATGCACTGCATACTAGAAGAAAAACAAGATAATATTTAATGATTAAAAAATGAATAATTTTCAATAGAAAACGATGCTAATTATTGAGGATCGCAAGACATTAGATGAATTTCAATAAACCCCCAAGAGATTTGCCAATATTTACAGTTTTTCTCTCAATATAAAAAAAATATGGATTGGCGATACTGAGGCAAAATCTCTCATAAATCTAATCAGTAATCTTCTCAATCTGTCAATGATCTCACTTAGTTTTACAAGTGGTTCAATATTATCTTTTGGAGTTAATTCTCTGTTGTCTCCTCTTGCTAAGCTAATCAATCTATCGAGTGTGTCTCTCAACTTCTATGGACATTCAATTGGAAGCACAGGAGCTTAATTTCTGCTATCTCCCTTTGCGAATCTCCTTAATCTGTCAAACCTAACCTTAAAGCTAAATAAAAACAAAATTGGAGAATTAGTAGCATAATCTCTGCTTTCTCCCTTAGTGAATCTCCTCAATCTATCAAACCTAATCGTAAATCTCGATGAAAATTAAATTGGAGATGTAGGAGCTTAATCTCTGTTAAATCCCTTAGCGAATCTCCTAAATCTAACAAGCCTAACCTTACATTTAGATGAAAACTAAATTGGAGATTTAGGAGTGTAATATCTATTATCTCCTTTAGCGAATCTTATCAATCTATCAAGCCTAACCCTAAATCTCAATTACAACTAAATTAGAGATTTAGGAGCATAATCTCTATTATCTTCATTAGAGAATCTCATCAATCTATCAAACATAACTCTAAACTTAGATTACAACTACATTGGAGATATTGGAGCCTCATCTCTGTTATCTCCCTTAGTAAATCTCTTCAATCTATCAAGCCTTACCCTGAAGCTAAATAGAAACATCATTGGAGATTTAGGAGTGTAATCTCTGTTATCTACCTTAGCAAATCTCCTCAATTTATCAAGTCTAACCCTAAAGCTAAATAGGAACAAAATTGGAGAAAAAGGATTGTAATCTCTGTTATCTCCCTTAGCAAATCTTCTCAATTTAACAAACCTAAACCTAAAATTTTAAAGTAATTAAATTAGAGGAAAAGGAGTTTAATCTCTGTTATCTCCCTTGATCAGTCTCCTTAACCTCTCAAGACTGTCCCTAGATTTAAGTTACAATAATATTGGCGACATTGGAACCTATTCTCTTTTTTATCCTCTCTCCAATTTGGTCAGTCTTTCAAGTTTAAACCTACAACTTGGTGGTAACTTCAAAACGAAACAAATAAAACACTTGTTCAAAGATTGTTTTAAACAGTAAGAATCCTTTAAGTTTTTAGAGTTGAATGATTGAAAATATATTTACTTCATTTTTTTCGTTATTTAAACATGATTAACGCAATATCTCAAATTAAAAAGATTCTTCTTACCAAAAATAAAAGTAGAAATCACTTTTTTTCTCCATATGAATCAGGAGTTGATGAGAGCTATCCCTCATATCTTTTTTTTGAGATTTAATGTTATTATTTTGTCTTTGTTGATTAACAAGTTATTCAAGAGGTTTTTTCTCACACATTTAGGGAGTTAATTTCTGGAAGAGTTTAAAATAATGCAAATAGCACTGAGGAAACCTTAAATATTATTTAACAATCAGAATAACTACCTGTTAAGTATCTAGTTATTTCAATTTAGAATATCCAGTGAGGATGCTAGACAGAAAAAACAAATAATTAAGGTTTATTGTATTCTTGTACTTTAAATAAAATCAATTAGATTGTATTATGTAGGTGTCTAGCACTATTAAAGTCTTCAAATAGACCTTACTTCGTTCTCAAGATTGATTATTATTTTCTAGCCTCAATATTCAATCACAGAACAAAAATAATTCAGTAAAATTTTGAAAGAAAGCTTCAGATCTCTATTACAATGTTTTTACTAAAAGGATAAGTAACTATTTAGCTTTTAGTGGGGAAGATAAAGTTGAGATAACAATTTGTAAAATATTTGGAATCAGTTCTTTTAGTTGAAGGAGTAAATAATAGAACTCTAAATAATTTTGAAATCTTTTCCCCAATATTATTATATTTCTTTCCAAGAGCTTAATCTCTGTTATTTCCCTTAGCTAATCTCCTTAACCTCTCAAGACTCTCTTGATTTAGTTTTGAACAATATCGGTGACATGGGAACCTATTCTCTTTTCTATCCTCTCTCCAACTTAATCAGTTTTTCAAGCTTAAGCCTGTAACTTGGTTTCAACTACAAGAATAAACTAACAAAACATTTGTTCAAGGATAATTTAAAAAAAATAAACTCCTTTGAGATATTAGAGTTTTATGAATGACATGTATTTATTGAATACTTTTCTGTCTTTTAAACATGGTTAACCAACATCTCAAATTGAAAGGATCCTTCTTACAAAAAATCAAAGCAAAAATCACTTATCTCTCTCTAATTGAATCTGGAGTTGAAGAGAGTTATTGTTCTTATTAACCTTCTTTAAAAAAAGATTTGAATTTTTTCAATCTAATTGCTTTGTGAGTGCAGCAGAAGCAAAAGAGATTGAGATTTCGGTTAAAACAAAAGTAATTAAAAATAATACTAAAAAACTACTTTTGTTTGATGGATCTATGAATTTAGTTAGTAAGGAGAATTAAAAGAAGGAATAATATTGTTTACTATTTTTCTTTTTCTTTGTTGATTCGCCATTTTTTCAAGAGATTTTCACTCAATTATTATTAGCCTCCCTCACAATTCAATCACAGAAGAAAAAAAATCAGTACAATTTTGAAAAAAGATTCAGATCTCCATTACTATGTTTTTGCTAATAGGACAAGTAGCTATTTAGCTAAAAGTGGGGAAGATAAAGTTGAGTTGATTCGTAAGTAAGTAAGATAAATTTTTTAGAGAATTTAGAATCAGTTCTTTTGTTGAATGATTCAATAATGAAAATCTGAATAATTTTAAAATCTTTCCCCAAGATTATTATTTTTCCTTCAAACAAAACAATTCATAGATAATAATCTGACAATCAAACCAATACATATTTCTGAAAATGAGTACACCCGCTGATAAAATTGCAAGTGAAACCAACAACTGCAGCTTTAACCTTCAGTCCATAGAAAAGTTTCTAGCCTGATCTGCAGAGATCTGCCTGAATATTAACCCTTAGAATAGCACAAAAGGAGGTCTTAAAAATATCACTAAATTGCTTCTTGTGTTTCAGCAGCAATAAAGAATATCTATTCAGAATTTAGCTGTGAAGTACACTGCATCTTTATTAGAAAAGAAGGGAATATCTTAGGATTTAGATGAGAATATTTTTAAATAGGAAACATTTTTAGCTATCGAGGATCGCAAGGTATTAGATGAATTTAAATAAGACCCCAAAAGATTTGCCAGTGTTTACAATCTTTCTCTCAATCTAAAATATAAATGGATTCAGGATACTGAGATAAAATCTCTCTTAAATCTAATCAGTAATCTCTACTATTTGTCAAGGATCTCATTTAGTATTACAAGTAGTCCTTTAATAAATTTTGAATCTAACTCTCTGGTGTCTTCTCTAGCTAGGCTAGTCAATCTATCGAGTGTGTCATTCAATCTTTATGAAAATTCAATTTAAAATAAAGGAGCGTGGTCTCTGTTATTTCCCTTAGCAAACTTCTTCCATTTATCAAGTCTAACCATAAATCTAAAAGGAAACTATTTTGGAATAATAGGAGCCTAATATCTGCTATTTCCCTTAGCGAAACTCCTCCACCTATCAAGTTTAACCCTAAATCTAGATGAAAACAATATTAGAGATGTAGGAGCTTAATCTCTGCTTATTCCCTTAGAAAATCTCCTCAATCTATCAAGTCTTACCTTAAATCTAAAGAGTAATTAAATTGGAGATTTAGGAGCTTAATCTCTACTTATTCCCTTAAAAAATCTCCTCAATCTATCAAGCCTAACCCTAAATCTAGAACGCAATTAAATTGGAGTGTTAGGAGCTTAATTTCTGTTATCTCCCTTAGCGAACATCCGCAATTTATCAAATGTTACCCTACATCATAAATTTAACTACATTTAGATGTAAGGAGCAAAATCTCTGTTATCACCCTTAGCAAACCTCCTCGATCTATAAAATCTAACCTTAAATCTAAATTTCAACTAAATTGGAGAGATAGGAGCGTAATCTCTGTTATCTTCCTTATCGAATCACCTCAATCTACTAAGTCTAACTCTAAAGTTAAAAAGTAACTAAATTGGAGATTTAGGAGCTTAATCTCTGCTATCTCCCTTAGCGAAATTCTTCAAGCTATCAAGCCTAACCCTCAATCTTTCTAGAAACTATTTTTAGATGAAAAGAAAACAAACTCTGCTTTCTCCCTTAGCGAATCTGCTTATTATTTCAAGTCCAAATCTAAATTTAAAAAGAAGCACCATTGGAGATTTAGGAGCGTAATCTCTGTTATCTCCCTTAGCGAATCTCCTCAATCTATCAAGTTTAACCCTAAATCTAGGTTTTAACTAAGTTGGAGATTTAGAAGCTTAATCTCTGCTTATTCCCTTAGAAAATCTCCTCAATCTATCAAGTCTAACAATAAATCTAAAAAGTAACTAAATTGGAGATTTAGGAGCTTAATCTCTTCTATATCCCTTAGTAAATTTCCTCAATCTATCAAGTCTAGCCCTAAATCTAAAAAGGAATTAAATTGGAGATTTTGGAGCTTAATCTCTGCTTATTCCCTTAGAAAATCTCCTCAATTTATAAAGTCTAACCCTAAATCTAGATGAAAATTAAATTAGTTTTATAGGAGCCTAATCTCCGCTCTCTCTTTTAGTGAAACTCGTTAATTTGTCGAGTTTGACCCTAACTCTAAAAGGCAACATTATTGGATAACAAGGAGCTTAATCTCTATTTTTTCCTATAGCTAATCTCCTTAACCTCTCAAGAGTGTCCCTAGATTTAAGGAACAATAATATTGGTGACATGAGAGTCTAATCTCTTATCTATCCTCTCTCCAATTTGATTAGTCTTTCAAGTTTAGACCTAAAACTTGACACCCGTTTCAAAAATAAACAATCAAAACACTTGTTCAATAATTACTTCAAACAATTAAAACCCTTTGAGTCATTAGAGTGTGATTGAATATGTATTTACTGCATATTTTTGTTATTTAAACATGGTTAACCAACATCTCAAATTGAAAGGATATTTCTTACAAAAATCAAAGCAGAAATCACTTATTTCTCTCTGCTTGAATCACAAGTTGATGAGAGTTATCGCTCATATCTACCTTCGTTCATATGTGATTTGTACTTTTTCAATCTAATTGCTTTGTGAGTTCAGCTGAATCAAAAGAGATTTTGGTTGTTTTACGATAATTGAATTTTCAACTAAAAAAAAAACTACCAATAAAGATGTTACAATGTTCCTTCAAAGAGAATAGCTCAACGATAAGGATACTCAAGGTAGATACAAACAAAAAAAAGATGTTTATGAGCTAGATGAGAATGGATTTATTACAGATTAATTAAGTTTATTTGAACTAAGAAGACATATATTATCACAGAGAGAACAATAGGCTTTAGGAAGATGAATGAAGTAGAGATCTTTTAAAAAACTATTAGTTCTCTGAAAATAACGAAAAGTTTTTCCCAAACTGTACATAATTTACATACAATCACATCAATAAATAATATTGTCTGCTAAATTAAGAAAATCTAAATATTTTGACTTATTCATTCCACATGTATTTTGTGTTTGATTTGTTGATACTCTTCTGGCAGAATTGAATAAAGAGCTACATCTACATTTTTACCAGTGTCTCGTAAGATTGCAGCATTGCGAATGATTCCCTCAAGCTTCGCTCCTGCTTTTTCTGTTGCAGCTTTAGATTATAAGTTTTCTGTATTAATATGGAGTTCCAGTCTTCTGCACTATTTGAAACGATTATTTTCAACAAAAGTAATGATAATATTTATGAAATTCAATGTTACTTTGAGCGTGTTAAAGCAAAAATCATAGAGGAGGCTTGATACTGCAATATTTAGTCCTTTTCTCTAATATTCCACACCGTACCAAGTGTAGCCTAACAAAGAATAACTGAGTTAAACCAAACTTTCCCAAAAATATGATTACCCATTCCTATTGATCCAAAGTCTTCAGACATTGAGTAAAAGCTTGTTGTGCCCACTATATTATTCACAGTCTTGTCGAATACAACAAAGGGAATTCGTTAATATTCTTCTTTGTAGTAGAGAGCTCTTTCAATGTAAATCTTCATATCAGCTTCACAGCGACAATCGAAGCGATAGTTATGCTGCCAGATAAGAGGATTACATCCAATTTCAGTTAATCTAGCAAG
>Ga0302271_10002479_pt1 | contig 16570 bp, 12 predicted proteins | sample III_Bog_N1_1_FD_198767 | JGI IMG/M metagenome (GOLD analysis project Ga0302271, IMG submission 198767) | Peat permafrost microbial communities from Stordalen Mire near Abisko, Sweden - III_Bog_N1_1 | ecosystem: Environmental > Terrestrial > Soil > Wetlands > Peat | place: Sweden: Abisko...
AATAAACTATTTACAAACAACAAAAAATCATCAGCTCGATTTTTATCTTTAATCATATAAAAAAATGCATAGGTATTGGGATTATCAATAATTTTTGCTTTTGTTTCTCTAAACCGATTAAAATAATCCCATGAACTATATTTATATGAAGCACTATTTATAATAACACAAGTGAATAAAACGACAACGGCACTTATTAAAAGGAAAAGCCTCTTTTTAGAAACATACTCTGAAAACACAAATAGTGGCATTGATAATAGGATTACCATTAATCCTGATTCCAATCGAATTAATGCCCCCGTTACGATTAAAACGACTCCACCTATATGTTCCCATTTCAATTTTGAAAGGAGAAGTAGAATAATGCCCGATAGTGTCAATAAAGTTGCAGTTGTTGTAAATTGAAAATTCACAATAAATAAAGCTTCAAAAAACAATAAAAAAACAATAACAGATAATCGAAGAATAATATGTTCGATTACAGAAAGCAATTGACGAATAATAACCGTAATTGATATAATATGGAATAAACTAAAAAGGATTGAATACCATTCTATTTCACGAGTTATCCAATATAATCCACAAACAAGTAATCCATAAACATAATTGATATAAATAAGATGAGGTTCAGGAGTTCCTGAATATTTCCCTGAAGCAAGTAAAAGCATTGTAATATCATCATTCTCCTCGAATTGAATTGGCAAATAAATTGCACAAACAATAAAGAATACAGTAATAAAAAATCCAATTGTTAAATATGGATATTTAATCAAAAGCTGCTTTAAATTGAATTTTTTATTTATCATTTTGTGTTATATTTGGGATGTAAATATATTAATTAAAAAAATTAAATAGAACACACCCATTGATTACTACTTTTCTTTATAATCTATCTATTGGATTATTTTCCATTTTTATAACATATATTACAGGGAAAATAATAACTTCATCATTTTCGGGAAAGACTAATAATTTTTTTCATTTATTTACTAGTTTACTTTTAGGATTAGTCGTTATTTCAACATCATTTGCAATATACAAATCAGGTGGTAAAACGATTATGCTCCTTATTATTCCAATGGGGACGATACTTTTCTTTTATTATAAAAAACAGATTAAACAGCCAACATTCAAATTACATGAAATTAAACAGGATATTTTATATTTACTATTATTATTTACTATTATCCAAATGTACCAAAATTGGTTCTTTTTCGATTATTCCAACAATACAATAAAATCAATATATACAGATACTTACTGGTATTCCACATTTTGTGATTCACAAAAAAACTGGGGTATCGAAAATTACTTTCGATCTTTCAGTTATTTTTTTAGGAAAGAAGAAGTTGGGTTAGTCCCTTATCATTACCCAGAGCTATGGCTAACAGCACTTTTTTCTATATTGTTTAAAATTGGAACTATTCAATCAATGTATTTAATAGTTTATCCTATTCTCATTTGTTCTTTTTTAATTGGAATTATAAGTGTTTTTGAGAAAATTTTAACGAATAGAATAGTGCTTATTATTATTTCTATTTTGCTACTATTTACTTCTGGAACAACTTGTAGTTGGTACAATTCAATTCATATTTTGCAATATTCTCATACTATTGCAGATATCTCCTTGATGGGGTTATTTGGAACTAAATACACATTCGTGTATCCATTTTTACTTCTCGGATTTATGTTGCTTTTTCAAAACAAACAAATTTTATCATTTTTTATTTTATCGGCAATCCCAATATTTTCAGTCAGTTTTCTCCCACCAATTTGGGGAGGATTAATCTGTTATGCTCTATTCTCTTTTCTATTTTTAAAGCAAATCGACAAACGTACGATATTAATTACAATAGGCATAATTTTACTAAACTTAATACTTTTCTTGTTTTTCTACAATAGATTTAAATCAACGTTTTCAAACGATTTTGCAATTAACTTTATCATTGACCGCTACTATAAAAATGGTCATTTCATTTTTTTAAACATTAAAGCTTTTGTAGGTAATACATTATTTTATGTTTTAAAAATAGTAATTATCTACTTTCCAATTATTATTATAGGAATATTTACTTGGATTGAAATTAATAAAATTCTAATATTAATTTTTATAATGATTGGTCTTGGAATCATTACTTCATCATTTTTTTTAGGTTTTACAGATGGCAATCAATTCGCAAATAATATATTGATTTGCGCCTCAATTGTACAAATTTTAGGATTATCAATACTTATAAAACAATATACAAATTCACCTAATAAAAGATATTTCATATTAATTGCTCTAATCTTAATTGGTATTTTTTATTCTATTTATTGGGATATTCAACGGAAAAATATTGGAACAAGATGGTATAAGGAAGATAAAGATTTTATTAAAAAAACAAACAATCTAATTACAGAATCAAAAAGTTGTGTAATGGTATTTTTAGATGAAAATGGGTTTGCTAATAATACTTTTTTAGGTTGGCACGCACATAACGATTTTTACCTTGCAACACAGTTTGATTCTAAAGAAATTGTATTTGCAATTGGAAATCCAGAATTATTTTTAAAAGTTAATAATTCCTTATCTGCTGTAGATAGTTTTGAATATTATAATCTTACTCCTATAAATATTTGGAAAAGAAAGAAAGAAAACACACTAAAATCGTTTATAAAACAATTTCATATTCGCTATTTTTATTTCAAAGCTGGAGTAGAAATACCTCCATTTATTCAAAAACAATCAAAACAGGTTGAAATATCAAAACAATCTGGCAGTATTTTTTATAAACTATAAGTCTATTCCTAAAATGACAATCTCTATATTTAAAGATTTAATACACTCATTTACAATACATAATGCAAAAACTAGATTTGTCCATTTATTTATAATTAACTGCTTATTTTTTGCATTTTTCGCATGGCTTTTGCCTATTAGATTTGAAACTAATGATGATGTTGAGATGTTGCTACTTGTTTCAGGAAAATCTTTAGGGATACCTGATGCTCATTTAGTTTACATTAATTACTTTTTAGGATTTATATTAAAAACACTTTATACAATTTGCAATAAAATTGAATGGTATAGTAATTTTTTAGCATTGATTAATATTATTTCCCTAACAATTATTATTTATAATATTTGCAAAAACGAAAAACCATTTTTAATAAAATGCTGCTTTGTAATTTTATTTTATTGTCTTGAAATAAGATTGATTATTTCCTTTCAATTTACGACAATATCGGCAATTTGTGCTTTGTCCGGCTTAATTCTAATCGCCCAAAACAAAATAGGTCAAAAAATAACTGGTATTACTTTTTTTGTTATAGCATCACTAATTCGATTCGACGCTAGTTTTTTAGTCCTTATAATATTTCTCCCTTTTTATCTTTTCGATTTTATTAATAAAAATATAACCCGTTTTTTAAAATTAATTCCATTTGTTTCTCTTGCTATTATAATAGCTGTTTTTTTTAGATTTTTTGATACTCAAAAATATAATTCTACGAATGTTTGGAAGCAATATAAACAATATGATTTACTCGGTCATAATATCAGAGATAATCCTAATGCATATGATTTAATTGATAAATTACCCTCAACCGTTTCATACGATGAATTTTATTTATACATGAAATTTTTGATTAATGCAGAAACATTTACGCTTCCAATTATGCTTCAACTAAATGAAAGGATAAAAACTGTTTCACTCTATAATAAAATGAAACACATTACTCCAACAATTCATGCATATTCTCATCATTTATTTTTTTTAGCTTTGACTTGTTTGTTAGCTATTTTTACGGCTAAAAAAAACGATAAATCAATAATATTAATACTTTCATCACTATTCTTTTTTCTTATTTTTATATTTATTTCATTAGATGGTCAAGTAAAAGTTCGAGTATTTATTTCCGCAATTTTACCTTTAATTTACATAATTTATAATTCTATTTTTATTTCAAAGGGAAAGATTCTCAAATATTTAATTTATTTAAGTTTGGTTGGTTTTTTTATTGATTTTTCAATATCAACGTTTTTTATTTGGGAAAGAAATATTCAAGAAAAAATAAAATTTTCTGAACAAAAAAAACTAATAGACTCTTATTTAAAAGATTCTTCAAATCGAGTTTTACCATTTTACGATCAATTAGCTATTGAAAATATTGATCCATTTAATCTTTCTAAACAAATGCATTTCCACCAAATAATAAATTCAGGATGGATGACCAATCATCCTCAAAATAAAAAAACATTTCCTTCTTTTAAAACATTTGCAGATGGTCTTGCACTATTTATTTCAAAAAGAGATACTGCTATAATAACAAAAATAACATCTAGATTATTAGCAAATTATTCAATATCTGTTCATCCTAAAGTAGTAAAGCAAACAAAACATTATATGATAGTTCGTTTTTTTAGATAAATTATTATACAAACATTCATTATATTGCATAAATAATATATTTAAAATAACTCAAAATTAAATTGAAAAAACTAGCAATTATAGGTGCCAGCTATTTGCAACTACCTCTTATTGAAAAAGCAAAAATAATGGGTATTGAAACACATTGTTTTGCTTGGGAAGACGGTGCTATTTGTAAAGATTTTGCTGACTTTTTTTATCCAATTTCTGTAGTAGATAAAGATGCAATCCTTTCGATTTGTCAAAAAATAAAAATCGATGGAATAACTTCAATAGCTTCAGATGTAGCTGTTCCAACAATGTGTTATATAGCCGAAAAAATGGGATTAATTGGAAATCCGGATAATTTGTATTTAATAGACAAATTTCAAATGCGTCAACGGTTTAATGAATATAATATTTCTTCACCTCAATATACTTTAGCGCAAAATGATTATTTTGATGTAATATTAAAATATCCAGTGATTGTAAAACCAACGGATAGATCGGGAAGTTTAGGAGTCAAAAAAGTAGAAAGAAAAGAAGACTTATTTAACGCTGTTGAAAGAGCAAGAAAAGAGTCATTTACGAACCAAGCTATTATTGAAGAATTTATTGGAGGATCAGAAGTTAGTGTAGAAACAATCAGCTGGAAAGGTGAACATTATATTTTGGCTGTTACAGATAAGATTACAACAGAAGATCCATATTTTGTTGAGTTGGAACATCATCAACCAAGTCAACATTCAAAGCATATTTTAGAAAATATTATTACTGAAACAAAAAAAGCTTTAACATCTTTAAATATTATTTATGGCGCAAGTCATTCTGAATTAAAAATAACTGATGATGGTTCAGTATTCATAATCGAAATAGGTGCAAGAATGGGTGGTGATTTTATTGGATCTCATCTTGTTGAACTTTCAACTGGTTATGACTTTGTTAAAGGAGTAATAGATGTTGCTTTAGGATATTTTGAAAAGCCAAAATTTAAAACTTCAGAATTTTCAGGTGTTTATTTTTTATGCCAAGAGTCTAAATACATCTTACCTATTATTCAGGACAAAGGAAAATATCCTGAAATTATAACAGCAGAAATCACAAATAATGAACTTTTAGATATAAAATGTAGTGCTAATAGAAGTGGATATTTTATATATCAATCAAATAAAAAGATGATTGTGAATAAAGAAATAAACAATATCTAGAATATGGAAAATAAAACCAGTGAAATAGAAATATCAATAATTGCTACAGTATATAATGATGCTGAAATCGTTCCTTTGCTTATTGCAGAAATTGAAAAACACGTTGCTTCTCTTAGAATTACATACGAGATAATATTAGTTAATGATTATAGCACTGACAATAGTGATTTAGAAATAGAAAAAGCTTGTAAATGCAATACAAGCGTTAAAGGTATTTCTCTATCTAGAAATTTTGGACAACAAATTGCAATCAGTGTAGGAATGAGGTATGCAAAGGGCAATTATATAGTTATTATGGATGGTGATTTACAAAATCCACCATCGGAAATTCCTAAAATGTATTTTGAAATTAAAAAAGGATTTGACATTGTATACACAACATCTAAAGTTAGAAATTCATTTATAGATAGAGTAACATCTGAATTATTTTGGAAAATGCTTACAAAACTATTTGGTGTAAAAGTTATCTCAAATCAGTTAATGTTAAAAATAATGAATAGACATTTTATTGATAAGTATAACTCATATAATGAAATTAATAGAACAGTAGAAGGAATTGTAGTCGATATTTCTTCAAATCATTCTGTAATCGAAGTTGAAAATAAATTAAGAACTATTGGAAATAGTCACTATACCTTTATAAAAAGATTCAATCATATGCTTGATATGCTTATAAGTTTATCAAATGCACCATTAAATATGATGATTCACTTTGGCTGGATTGCACTTTTGGTTACAATTCTTGTATCAGTATATCATTTAATTCAATTCATATTTTTTGATGTTCCAGCAGGTTTTACATCAATTATTTTGGCAATTTTCCTCTTTGGCAGCTTAACAATTCTACTATTAGGTTTTATTGGTAAATATCTATCCGCAATATACACTGAAGTTCGGAAAAGACCTCTTTATCACATAAAAACTGCTTATAATCTAGATATTTAACTTTAGATTCAAATTTTCATAAGAAAAAAATGGTACTCTATTTTTCTTTTTACGGCCTAAATTACATTAATTATTTTTAATGTGAGAACTAATGTATGATAGGAATTTTGAGAAAATATTTCAAATATAAAAGATTAAATTACAACAAAGTGATTTCATTTTATCCCAATACAATTTCAAGAATCAAGTTATTATGATATTAATTTTCACAATCTGAATCAAATGTAAGTAAACATGTGGACGATATTTTTTATTCAATTATTTTACGGAGTATTAGCATTGCTAATTTGCTATAGCATTGGTAAACTCATCGCTAGCTTTTTCGACATAAAAGGCAATTTCTTTTTTCGCTTATTTGTAACCTATATTATTGGAATAACAGCAATAGTTTTATTCTATTCTCTTATTAAAGCTCATGGAAGGACTGTAAATATTTTATTATTGCCTATTGTTTTCTTTATGGTTTATAATTTCAGAAATTCACTTTTTAAAAGACCAGTATTCGATATCAAAGAAATTATTAAAGAAATGCGATTATCCTCATTACCATTTTTGTTGATTTTTGGGTATCAATGTATATACTATTTTGACTTTTCTCATGGAGAAGTCAAGACTCTTTTCGCTGATTACTATTGGTACGCGATATATTGTGATTCGTTAAAAATATGGGGTGCCGAATCTCGTTTTACTGAAATGAACAATTACTTTCCTCAATTTAGAATAGGACTAATTCCTTATCATTATTATGAATTATGGTTAACAACTTTTTTCTCATCTCTATTTAAAAACTCATCCTTAAACACATACTATTTCACAATGTATCCAATAGTTATTTCAACTTATATTATTGGAATTATATCATTACTTGAAAACGTATTTAAAAAATACTATATCGCAATTTTACTTGCATGTAGTTTTCTCTTCATTTCAGGAATTACAATACCTTTTTTTGAAATTAATGCACACAATTCGTGGGGAATTTTAGATATCATAGGCCAAAAGTTGGCAATTTTATATTGCTATATATTATTAAGTTTCATTTTGATTATTAACAAGAAATGGGTAATAGGATTACTTATTTTATCTACTTTACCTATTTTTTCAATTACATTTATTCCTGGAATTTGGTTAGGTCTTTCGGCGTTTTGTGTATTAAAAATATTTATAGATAATAAATATAATTCATACAAGGAATCGATTATACTTTTTATAACAATCATATTGTTTTTATTAATGTATTGTTATTTTTATATACACTATAAATCCTCATTTATTAATAATTCCGAATTTAAAAATATATTTTCATCTGGGATTTTCAAACATATCAATGGTAATTATTCTTTTTCAAACATTAAAATTATTCTATCAAATTTTATTGTTTACACGATACCGACAATATTGATTCATATCGGTGTTCGTTTATATTTATATCTTGTATTTTTTGTTGTATTTTACAAATCATCTCTTAGAAATTGGAGATTATTTGCAGTAATAATCTGTATTTTAATGGGTGGGGCAACTGCTACTTCATTAGCAAATGGAGTCTTTAATAAAGATCAATTTGTAGAAGTTATAAGTTCATTATTAACCGTCTTTTTTGTTATTGTAATAGCTCATGCGATTTCGATGGATAACATAAAATCAAAAAAAAGTAAATTATTGTTTATTTCCATATTCATATTATACATTATTTTTACAAATAATGCCGAAATTAATAGGAACAAAGCAATTAAATATACACAAAAAAATGGAAGTTTTTTTCAATTAATTTCTCGTACATTAGTCGAAGACACAATTCCAATTTTAACATTTGAATCTGATGTTACAATTAAAAAAGCAGCAATATTTTCAGTGCTAGCAACTGAAAATGATTTAATGCAACTATTGCAAATTTCTAATAAAACGATCATTTTCTCTTTTGGAAATCCAGATATATTTCTCAAATATAATTCAATAACATATTCTGACGATAGTACACTCTACTATAATCTTACCCCTCTAAACGTATGGAGACATAGAAATACAAGCAATGATTTGTGTAACTTTATAAAAAGATTTAATATTAAATATTTCTATTTCAAAGACGGTGCTACGATTCCGTCTTTTATAGCCCAAAATACACTAATATGCATTGAATCAAATTTAACTCATAATCGATTTATAAAAATAAAATGATTTACGCCATTGTTTTTCAGCAGTTTCTATACTGCATCTTTACACTATTAATTGTATATTCATTTAGTAAATTAATTACTTGCTTTTTCGAAATTAAAGGAGATTTCTATTTCCGATTATTTCTTACGTATATTATTGGAATAATCACAATAATTTTTATTTATTCAATAATTAAAGCTCATGGACGAACAGTGAATATAATATTATTTCCAATAATTGGCTATTTATTTTATCATTTAAAACATTCAATTATCAAAAAACCAATATATAATATTCAAGAAATAAAGAAAGAAATTCTATGGTCGATTTTACCATTTCTCATTATATTTATGTATCAGAGTTTGTTCTATTTTAATTTTGTTAAAGCCGAAATTAAACCATTGTTTGGTGACTATTTTTGGTATGCTAGCATAAGCAACAATTTGCAATCAAATGGGACAGAAAATGATTTTTTAAACTGTAATTATTTTTTCACTTCGTATTCTCATATTATTAAACCATACCATTATTTCGAACTTTGGTATACAGCATTTTTCTCTTCACTATTTAAAAATTCATTGGTTAACACATATTACTTTTGCTCATTCACTACTTTCACAAGTATATTTATTATCGGAATAATTTCTCTTTTCGAAAATACAATCAAAAACAAATATGTCATTTTAACTATTGCCATTTTTTTATGCTTTATAACTGATGTAACCGTTCCCTTTAATTTTAACACATCTAATTCTTTAAGTATAATGGCAATAAATGGACAAAAAGTTGCCTGTATTTTTTGTATTTTGCTATTAGCGTTTATTACAATACGTAAAGGGAACTGGTTAATCGGACTTTTCATATTACTATCAAGTCCAATTTTATCCGTTACTTTTCTTCCAGGGGTATGGGGAGGTATTTTGCTTTTTTGTGGAATTCAAATTCTATGGAATCCAAAAAATAATTACAAAACGTATGGATTAATTATGCTTTCAATATTTGTGATTGCGTTCCTTTTTATTGCATTTATCACAAACAGTGAAATAAAACCGAGCAATTCTGAATATTCCCGAATTTTAAATTCTGGAATATTCTCAGGTTTTGACGGTTCAATTACTATTAACAATATTAAACGAATTGCGGCAAATTTTATTTTTTATACAATTCCCAACATTGCCTTACATAGCATAACACGATTACTTTTATATCTACCTTTTTTTGTTATATTAATAAAATCAATATTCAAAAACCGAAAATTATTTTTACTTCTCATTTTAATACTTATTGCTGGAGCTTTAACAACAAGTTTATCTAAACCTATATTAAATTCTGATCAATTTACTTCTTTATTAGGAATTTGCTTTATTGTATTTATTATTATTGCATTTGCCGATTGTATAAAAAGTGTAATCCCTTTATGGAAAAAACTATCAGTTTCTTTCGGCATGTTTATTTTAATAATTATTTCCTGGATTAGTCCTTATAATTCAAGAGCTAACTACGACAATAATGAAGATATTCAATTCTTGAAAAAAGCTTCTACTATGATTAATGAAAATTCAGAAATAGTCATTATGACTTTTTTGTCTGATGAAGATACAAAAACAAGTGTATATTATTCCTGGATATATGTAAACACTATTATGCCAGTATCTCAATTTAAAAGAAATCCAATTATTTTTTCAATCGCAAATCCTGAAATATATTTAACTAAAAAGAAATTTTCATATTATGATTCAATTGCTTATTTCAACAATACATCTTTAAATATTTGGCGTCAAAAAGGGAAACAATACAACCTTGAGAACTTTATTCATCAGTATAAAATTAAATATTTTTATATTAAAAAAGGTGCTGTAATCCCCAATTTCATTAAAGATAAAACAATTCGCATTATTGAATCTCCTATTTCAAAAAGTAAATTTCTAGTTATAAAACCATAAAAATCCATGAAAGCAAAACTATACAGTTTTTTTCACAAACTTGGCTTCGAAGTACGCCAATTGAAAAGCATAGAAGCTGAAAAAAACACGAAAGCCTTTAATCCATTTCAACAACTAAAGGAGCTTCACAATGAAGAAAAATGTTTGATTTTCGATATTGGTGCATATGATGGTCGTATATCGAAACTGTTTTTTGAAAAATTCCCAAAAGCAGAAATACACGCTTTCGAACCTTTTCCCGATAGTTTTGAAAAGCTAAAATCTATGCAAAAAAATCAAACTAGGTTAATTGCAGTTAATTGTGCCATAGCTGATAGCATTGGCAACAAAAACTTGCATGTTAACAGTTTTGCTCCAACCAATTCATTATATGAGTCAAATACGGTAAATGCATATCACGATGAATTGATGAAAACTAAAAATATCATATCGGTGAAAACAGATACAATTGATAATTATTGCAAAATTAATAATATCAAACACATTGACATTTTAAAAATGGATATCCAAGGCGGTGAACTCGATGCTTTAAAAGGTGCTGAAAACTTCCTTTCAACAAAGGGTATTAAATATGTTTATGTTGAAGTAGAATTTGTTGAAATGTATAAAAAGCAACCCTTATTTCTTGACATTGCATCTCATTTACATACTTTTGGGTTTTCTCTTTATAACCTATATCATCCAGTAATTGATAGCACTGGACAACTAATGTGGGCCGATGCCCTTTTTGTATTAAACTCAAAACAGTAAATAGTTATTCGCTTTTTTCTATCTTTGTTTTTTAAAACATAAAAATGATGCAAGAAACTGATATTCCTGAATTAATAATCCGCCCAAAAAAACACCTTTTTGATATCGACATAAAAGAAATATGGCATTATCGCGATTTGATTCTATTAATGGTACGACGTGATTTTGTCGCAACATATAAACAAACAGTACTAGGTCCTTTATGGTACGTAATTACTCCATTGGTGAATGTTGTGGTGTTTACATTTATTTTCAATACAATAGCCAACATTTCAACAGAAGGAGTTCCTCCAATTTTGTTTTATCTTTCGGGTTTAACGCTTTGGAGTTATTTCTCAACAGCATTAAGTGGCGTGTCTAATACCTTTGTAAGTAATGCTGGAATTTTCGGTAAAGTTTATTTCCCCCGTTTAGTAATTCCAATTTCTTTGATGATTTCGTCGATGATAAAATTTGGTATTCAATTTGGATTGATGATTGCTATAATGATAGTCTACTACTTTAAAGGATTCCATTTCCATTTTAGCGTATACACGCTAATGGTTCCATTGATATTTGTTGTGACAGCAATTTTTGCTCTTGCATGTGGTATCATTATTTCGTCATTAACAACAAAATATCGTGACTTTCAATATTTATTGGGTTTTGGAATGTCGTTATGGATGTATATAACTCCTATTATTTATCCCGTTTCCATTATTCCTAATTCATTAAAATGGATGGTATTAATCAACCCAATGGCTCCATTGATTGAGGCATTTAAATTTGGACTTATTGGTGTTGGTACTGTAAATCCATTGGCATTAACCGTTTCATGTCTATCAACATTGGTACTGCTCATTTTTGGTGTACTAATCTTCAATAAAGTTGAAGGTTCATTTATGGATACTGTTTAATTCCAAATCACAGCATGGTAACTTTTGAAACTAAATGTTGGGAAAACGATTGGGATTTTATTCTTGGTGGACACTACCTCGATGAAATGATTGAACGATGTAACTACCCCTTTCAAGAACGAGTTCTTTTCATAAACAATGTAAAAGACTTGCCTAGGGTAAAACGTTGTGCCGACAAAAAAATAAAAAAGAACATCATCGATGCATATTATATTGTTGATGATTATGCTCAACAAGCTCTCGAGTTTTTCAACATTGAAAAAGAATCGTTTAAGGGTGGATACTATTATTCAATTGCTGAACTAGTGAGTATCTATCTTTGTAAGACAAAATATCTTTTACATTTTTCAAGCGATACTTATTTACCTAAAAACGATAGCACCTGGATTGAAAAAGCTCTTTACATTCTATCGACTAGAGATGATATTGCAGTCGCTAATCCAACGTGGAATTATTGCTTTGATGGGGTAAAAGCTGAATCATTTGATGAAGTTGGCGAATTTCACATTAACAGTCAATTTTCCGATCAATGCTATTTAATGAAGGCCGACATTTTCAAACAAGCCAATTATAACGAAAGCAATCCAATATCAGAAACTCGATTCCCCAAATATGGTGGCGAGCTTTTTGAAAAAAGAGTCGAAGCTTATATGCATAATCATAATCTACATCGAATTACAAGCAAAGAAATAAGTTATGTTCATCGTAATTTCCCAAAAGTATTACAAGAACGACGATTATTAAAGGCTAAAATTTATTTCTTGCCAAGTTGCTTTTCGATGCCCAATAATAAATAATTCCTCATTCAAATATGTCAGATACCGTCATTAAAATAGAAAATGTTTCGAAACTTTACCGTCTTGGTACAGTTGGCACAAAATCGCTTCAAGGCGACATAAAACGATGGTGGGCAACAATGCATGGAAAAGAAGATCCGTATGCAATTGTTGGGACTACAAATTCCCTTGCAGCAAAAAGCAACAGCGATTGTGTATGGGCTTTGAAAGATATAAATCTTGACATCAAACAAGGCGATGTTGTTGGAATCATTGGCAAGAATGGAGCTGGGAAATCGACACTACTTAAAATCATGTCGAGAGTTACAACACCAACTACGGGAAGCATTACAATTAAAGGACGTGTAGCTAGCTTACTAGAAGTAGGAACAGGTTTTCATCCCGAATTAACTGGTCGCGAAAACATCTTCCTAAATGGATCAATTTTGGGGATGAAAAAAGCTGAAATTCGTTCGAAATTTGATGAAATAGTTGATTTCTCGGGTGTTGAAAAATACATTGATACACCTGTAAAAAGATATAGTAGCGGAATGTATGTTCGCTTAGCATTTGCGGTTGCAGCACATTTGGAACCCGAAATTCTAATTATAGATGAAGTATTGGCCGTTGGTGATGCTGAATTTCAAAAGAAAGCATTAGGCAAAATGCAAGATGTTAGTACAGGGCAAGGTCGAACTGTTTTATTTGTTAGTCATAATATTGATGCTGTTAAACAAATTTGCTCGTCGGGAGTATTGATTCAAGAAGGATCAATTTCAATGATAGGTGACTCAAAATCAGTTGCCGAACGATATCTATCGGGTTATTCATCGACATACACAAATTATTTCCATGATCTAAAAGATGCAGATAAGGGCGACGGAAAAGTAAAAATGCTTGACATCAACATTATCGACAAAGAACTAAAAAATACCGACCAAGTTTCGATTGACCAAGAGTTTGGAGTTAAAGTTAGATATAGCGTTACCGATAAAGCTACTCCTGTTGTTAACATGGAGATTTTTAGTTTCGATGGTAAATATATTGCATCATCTATTTCAACCGAAATGACCGATAAGGGCGATGGAATATACGAAGCAATTGTTTGGGTATCACCCAATATTCTAAATAACATAAACTACTATATTGGTATTGGAATAATGACGATTAATAGTTTGGATTCGGGTACATACATTTCAAGTTCTATCCATTTTTATAACGACAAACTAATTCAGATAAAACCCAACGATTCGTTACTTTCAACAACACGAAATATTTATAAAGGGAATTACGGTACACTTATTCGTCCTGCCTTTAAGTGGAATATGAATAAAATTCAATGATAAAATCGACAACAAATAGAATACTTGAACTTGATGCATTACGTGGAATTGCTGCAATTTTTGTTGTAGTTTTTCATTACACCATGGGTAATCCCTTTGCCTTTAATCAAGGAGGAACGGGTGTCGATTTATTTTTCATTATTAGTGGTTTTGTAATCTCATTAACCATTGCAAAAACAAAATCGTGGAAGGACTTTGCATTAAACCGTTTTTCGCGGTTATTTCCAACCTATTGGATAATTGTTAGCTTTACGGCAATACTTAGGATTCTTAATGGAGAAACCGTTACATTAAGCAGATACTTAATAAACCTAACGATGTTTCAATCATATTTTAAAGTTGACGATATTGATTGGGTTTATTGGACATTATTAGTTGAAATGTGTTTTTATTTCTTGATGATATTGTTTTTTGTAACCAAAACACTTAAAAACATTGAATTTATTGGATTGGGAATCCTCTCAATTATTATTTTCTTAAATATCCCTTTTGTTAAAATTAATTTCCCGAAATACTATCGCGAGATACATCACTTTTTCCCATTATTTGCTCACTTCCCATTATTTTTATCGGGAATTGTATTTTATAAAATGATTGTTGATAAACAAACCATATTACGATATGTAATTCTCTTACTCTGTTTCATTCTTGAAATTTGGATTTTTAATATCGATATTCGTCCTATTTTTGAATTATCAAAATTTGAATATTCAATTACATTATTAATTTGGTTTAGCCTTTTTGTCCTTTATGTCAATAATAAGCTTGGATTTCTTGTAAATAGAGTTACACTATTTCTAGGTTCAATTTCGTTTAGTTTATATCTTATTCATCAATATATTGGCCTTTTTATTTTGTTACCTTTTTTTGGTCAAACACTTAAAATGTCTCCAATTATATATATTCCATTAACAATACTTATTGTTTGTTTGTTGTCATTTATAAACATGAAATTTATTGAAAAACCAACGATGAATTTTATTAGAAACAAATACAAACAATACAAACAAAAAGCTGCAATATGATTTACGATTGTTTTCCCTTTTTCAATGAGTTAGATGTTTTGGAAATTCGTTTATCGTTATTGTACGATCATGTCGACAAATTCATTCTTGTTGAAGCAAAACAAACTTATTCGTACAAAGATAAACCTCTGTACTATGAAGAAAACAAACAACGTTTTGCACGTTTTCACGATAAAATAGAACATCTCATTGTTGAGAAATTCCCTGAATCGAAAGATCCTTGGATTCCTGAACGCCTTCAACGCGATTCGATGATTAACAGTCTTAAGAACTGTAGTGATGATGATATCGTAATCGTTTCGGATGTAGATGAAATACCCGATCCATTTTTATTTAAACGGAACATAGATAAGCTGTATCATATCGAAATGCCATTCTACTATTTTTACCTCAACTACGAAGTAAATCAAATGTGGAATAAATCGTATATCAGTCCATTTCGTGACATAAAAGGCAATTCACTAACCACACTTCGCATGAGCATTGCTCCCGAAATTCCCTATAAAGGCGAATTTTCGTTTCATGTTTCATTCCTGTTTGGCAACGATTACGAAAAATATATTCATAAAACCAAAAGCTTTGCTCATCACGAATATAACAGACCAACTATTTGCAATATCAATCATGTTCGATGCTGTTTGAAGTATGGTATTGATATGTTTATGCGTCCCGACTATTCTCTAAAATACAAAAAGAATAAGGCACTAATTAAAAATCCAGCATTTGCGGAATATAAACAATATTATCTGAAACGAAATATCTTTTCACTCATCCCAACAATTGGCGATTTAAAAGCATTTTGGGGAATTTATATGTTTAAAAATTATCCCTTTACCAATCCAGATAATCCTTTTTTAAACACATTAAAATACGTTTTAAAGGATAAAATAAACAAAGCTTTTTCGCACAAAAAATGATACACAAAAACATCACATTAATTATTGTCGATTGTGTTGAACCCGAAAAAGCTGCTCGAGTATTATCGCATTGTGCGAGCATTTTTCCAGTTGAAAAAAGCGTTTTATGTACTCATGAAAAAATTAAAAATACATCTGCAAATATTGAAATTCATACAATTGACAAACTTAATACAGTTGATGAATACAGTGAATTTATTTTACGTCAGCTCCATAAACATA
>Ga0302271_10002480_pt1 | contig 16552 bp, 7 predicted proteins | sample III_Bog_N1_1_FD_198767 | JGI IMG/M metagenome (GOLD analysis project Ga0302271, IMG submission 198767) | Peat permafrost microbial communities from Stordalen Mire near Abisko, Sweden - III_Bog_N1_1 | ecosystem: Environmental > Terrestrial > Soil > Wetlands > Peat | place: Sweden: Abisko...
CCCTACCCCTACCCCACCCCCAACCCCAACCCCAACCCCAACCCCAACCCCCAACCCCAAAATTAACAATTCATATAAGGTTTAAAATTAATTTGAAAAATAATCACTCACAAATATATCACAATAATTTGGTTGTAATTCTAACTTTTCGAATAACTTATTAGGCTTTATTACTACTTTGGCTGCATTTTAGATTCACTTTTGAATTCAAATTGAATGAAGCTAATTCCTTCAAGAAAAATGTGATTCTGAGAATAATTCTCCCATATCAATAATAGTAAGTATTTTAAAGAAATTAGAAGTAAATGGAATGGATCCTCGAGTTTTTGAGGAGGAGACAATCTAGACGTAGTGAATCTTGATGTATTCCTTGAGTACATTCAAAAATCCATTTTATTTATGAATATCAGTAATAAATAGCTGCTCTTCTTTCTTGAGTAAATAGTAAATCGAGCAAAGTTCTTCGAAAGCATAGTGCGTTGCATTTTCTGCGAAATATGCAGGTAAAGAATCCAGCAATTCAGGGAAGTACAGGTAAATATCTTAAGAATGAATGAACTCAAGAAACTAAAGGGTTTCTTAGGGCGTAGATTTCCTTGAAGTAGCAGATCGAGAGCTCAGAATATTTAACTAAATTCCTTGATATTTCCTGAGTTACTAAGTCTTCTACAATTCAGATAACGTAAACAACACTGATTATGTCTGTATTAAATCATCAATATATCTCTCTACACAAGCACTTGATTCGCTGAGACAAAGGCAAGTACATAATTCTAAGATACTTATTAGTTCTCTTAGAGAATACTTTTTCTACCCTTCAGAATTTAATGACAAAATTGTTTTTATGATTGAAGCAGCAAGAAAGTCGCTTTTTACACCATAAGTTCTATATGTTCTTAGCAATCTTAAACCTTCAAGGAGAATATTATTGCTGTGGTTTGAATCTAGTGAGCTAGTACTATTACTTCTACCAGTGAATAGTTTATCAAAATCATTCCCTGGCGATTCAAGAATTACATTAATCTCCTCACTCAGGATTCCACACTCACTCAAATAATTCTAAATGCATATCAATCTCTCCAATAATTTCACATTATCATAATCTCCAGAGGGATCGTTGTGATTCTGCAAACCATTCTCATTTTCATATCCTAACTTTTAGGGAACAGTTTATTTAGAACTTGAATTGTTGCTATTCAACTTCTTAGCTCCCATAACAGGAACACCATTCCTTCCAGTTAAAAACTCCTGAATTGCTTCTGCCAGATGCTTGCTGAAGATTGAAGCACTCTCAAATTCTCTTAAAATTTCACTTATCTCATCCAATGAGAAAATATTTGAGTTGTTGTTATTGCTTTCTTCAGTTTTTAATATTGCAGTCACTGGATAAACAAGAATCTCTAGACTATCTCTCACTAATTCTCGCTAATACTCTAATAATCCATCACTTTCTAAGTAACACCCTAATCCTTTAACTAGCCAAAAGCATTCTTAGCTGGTAACTTAGAATCTGTTATTCACTACACTTTAACATATTTCTTCCCATAATTGCCAATCATCTGCTGATTGATTCTGTTATTACTATTTTTTGCCATCTTCTGATTAACTTTGTTGCATCCTTCCTAGCAAAGCTTGACAGAGGCTACCTATTAAAATATCTTCTTCAGATTCTATGCCTTTTAATCGTTTGCTGAGTTTAATCTTGGATTCATCTAATCCATAGATATGTTTGGTTTAATATCCAATTCGGTTTAGTTACAACAAACACATAATTTCTTCATTTACATTGAGTTTAAGACTTCTCGATTACAGCATTGCCATGATCTTGAAGGTTGAATCTAATGAATCTATTCTTCGCTCATTGGAGTATTCATAAGTTGATTGAAGTTTAGATTGATAGTATTATTCAAGTCTGATTCGCTCTGAAGAACTAGAGTTATTTGATGGAATATTTTGCAAAAAACAAGATGAATTTGTTCCAGATGCTATTCGGAAAGAAATCTTATTGGTTATTGAAAGAACATCCCTAAATCTGAGAGTGAGTATGTGTCTTATCATTGCGATCGTCTTCTTTAAAAAGTAGTTGTCTGATATCTTTGTTATTCTTATTTTTGTTGGAGTTCTAGTTTGAGATGTTATATCCTGAAAGCTCTAATTCTGATTAATTTGATATGTCTGTTTTGATGTATTTTCCTTGGAAAATTCTTAAGAAATTGTTCAAAAACAGAAAAAAATTAATAATAATAATAATAATAATAATCAGGAGCATGGATTTCATAAAAAAAGAGATGCTTTTTTAATAAATATTTTTTGTACTATCTTTAAAAATATTTGAACATTTTCACAAATTTAGAGGTTATTTCGGGAGCAAAAAATAATCAAAAATAATTGGGAAATATTCAAAAACATCCAGTAACTTAAGATTTATCATCTTCTAGTTGAAATTGCTGACGAAATGCTAGCAGAAAGAATCAATGTAAAACAAGCATATTTTCACTAAAAACAAAAAATGACAAAATCTTCTTATTGCTTTTGCGTGATGGCGAAAAGGATGTAATTGGAGTGCTAGAGAGATTACCAGAAAAGAGATCGAAATAGCATGTCAATTTATTAAAACAGCTGACGCAAGACCTACCATTCTTCAAGGAATATATCTAAAACGGACAGTAGCATAGTAAAAAAAATATATTGTGAAAAATAGCACACCCATTAACTTGTTAAAATATTCTCATCTCTTCTTGATTATTCACTTGATCTCTTGGGTAATTATCTCTTTGCTATTAGTTCATTAGCAGTGCTGCGTTAACATGCAACATCAAGCGATCGATGAGAAGCTATCCGTTTTCAATATTGGTAAAAAGATGGGGAAAAAAAATGAGAAAAACAATCTGCGAAATTCATAATACTATCCCAATTGAAATGGAGCTGATTTTGTTGTTATCCTTTGTTTGCAGGAGAAACAGGAGATAAGTTTTATATTGTTCTCTAGGGGAAAGTGGAAATCCATGCTAAAGTGGGTTAAAACGAAGATGGAACTGCTATTTTGAAATGTGTTAAAGTCCTTGAAGAAGGTGCTAGTTTCGGGGAAGTTGCGCTATTGAAGAATCAACCTAGACTAGCTACAGTGATCTGCTAAAAACCTTGTAATTTTGCTACTCTTGATAAGGCTAGTTTTGATAGGATCTTAAAGCAAGCGGAAGATAATAAACTAGACAAGGAAATGTAATTTTTCGCGTAGATGCCTTTGTTCTCCAAGTGGAATAAGAATATGTTGAAGCTGTTGTATCTGAATGCATTCAAGGAAACATACAAGAAAGGAGATTACATATTCTAAGAAGGATAACCAGCAGAAGCTGTGTACATCTCTTGCTCTGGAGAGTTCACTGTACAAACACACAATATTATAAACAGTTTTATAGTTTATGAGGAATTAATGATGTTTTTCAGAGTGAAAGGACACAAAAATGAAACGAAAATTATTGATATTTTCTTTGTGTTTGATATGCAAGGCAACAAAGAAGTTCAGGCAAGAATTAGGCAAAGAAGAGACATACCTACAATAGCCGAAGACAGATAATCTCAAGCTGAAATCGCTTCAACGAGATCGCAGTCCTACTAAATCCTAAAGAGTCAGTTATTTCTTATTTCTTTTTCTTAAAATAATCTCAACTTAATATTCAATTTACTCAAAACCAACTTCAGATTGTAGTCTGGACATCCTTGGAGCTCTTCGGTGAAGAGGATCTTGTAGTTAAGAGAAACGAAAGAAGTTTTTCAGTTCAGTGCACAAGTTTCACTGGAACATTAGTGAAGATCAAGAAAAACGATTTCGTGAATCGTGTGATGTGGGATGAATCATCGCGATAATATGTCTTGGAGCGATTCAAATCGAAAGAAACATGGTTTGATGGCAAGGTTGATTATGTGAATAGACTAATGAGTTTCAGTGACTTAGCTGCGTTCTATTATAACGATACCAAATAACGAAACAGGATTCAACTCTAGCAGCAATCTAATCAAGAAGTACAAAAAAAGATTTCTTTTTTTGTTTTTACAAATTGTGGTGTTAATTTGACTGTAATAACTCAAGGATTTAAGGGAATTTCATAAGGAAGTCATCGATGTCATGATGGAAAATGCTGAATAATTAGATGGATAATAAAATAATAAGTAAATTACCACTGTTGGTGTAGCAGCTTAGGGTGTACCAATAAACAAAAATAAACATAATTAACAACAGCCATTGCTTTAATAGCAACAGAACGATAATCAAAACAGTAATGTAACCAATGGATTGTTTAAATTACGATCAAAAGCATCGAAGAATTCAATATCTTAGCCGATGCTAAACGTAGATAGATAATTGCTTGAAAATAATTATGCAATACCGAATTCACAGAAAACTGCATCCAACCGTAGAATCTCAAACGATCCGAAGAGTAGTAATTAAATTGAATAGGCGAAAGTAGAGATTGATGATGAACTTGTGGAGCGGTTTAGTGTGGAACTCAAGAAAAAATTTAGATTGAAATTTGGGAAAAATAAGCTGAAAGAATTCAATTCCATGGCGCAGCATCTAAATCACTAATGCATCAAGAAAGCTATTATTCAAAGTGATGGTAATGCTGAGTAAATGATGGAGGAAATTGAAGGAGAAGGGGAAAATGGAATAGCTAAAAAAAAGAGGTAATAAGAGAATTTTAAAGGTAAAGTTAAAGAAAGATGTTTTTTGAAAATCAAAGAGGCCAATTCACTGCTAAAACAAGAGTTAGAATAAGATCCTAAGTTAGATTAGAGCAGAAATATTAGTGGAAAGGAAGAAAAAAAGTCAGAAGATAAAAATGTATATGAAGGTGATGAAAAAAATGCTGATAATGTCTAAAGCAACTCGAATAAAAAGAGCTAGCAAATGAATCGATTAATAGGGCGAATAGCTTCGAACAACAACTCCCCTGATTTATTTGCATAGCGCATAAGAACCAGCAATAATGATGGCTAACGTATTTCTAGAATCAAGCACAGGCATTCCATAACTAACAGCTCAAATGATTCTCGGTAATCTTACTTGTAGCTCAATATTTTTGAGGACAAATCGGTTGCTTCAAATAAGGAGACAATTTTAGATTCACATCAAATCAACGATGCTGTTGCTAGTATCAATAATCCTCAAGGTGGTGAAAATAGGATTACTGCCAGTTAACGGAATTTCTCGGAGGAATAAGGAAAGAATCAATAATCTGAAAATCTAAAAGAACCAAGTAATAATATATATTTCCCATTGGCATCTATTCATTCTTAAAAGAAATCAAAAGGTACTTTGAGAATTGGATCTGCTACAAATCTCAACAAGCATCATTCATAGTAGAGATTATCTTAGATTTAGCCTTTCACAACATCATCTTCTATGCACTAGATACCCTTAATTTCTTACGCAACTTCGACATCCTCTCAAAAGAATTAAAAAAATCGGCTGAGTTCTGCAGGGAGAAATGCCTCCAGAGAGGAATAATCTGCTTCTGAAAATATTTCTTTTCCTGCAGGTAATATCAACAATGAGGTCCTGCTACTTTAGGCTAAGAAATCATTCGAAGGAAAATAAAAAACTTTGCCGTCTTTGAATAATATTTCAAATGATGGTTCAAAAATCGAAAATAAAATAACTCCATAAATCTCGAAATACTCTCGTCCACCATTAGGAGGGTCGATATCAGTACCTCAATCGTAGAAAGCTCGTACAAATATGAATAGCATCAGTTGAGATTATTGTGTGCGTTGTGTTACTATTAGAATGAATCATTTTTTGATTTAGTTTTGTGAGTTTGAAAGGAAAAGGAAGTACAAAAGGTTTTTCTAACAATAAAACAAGTAATCATATGGAAAAAGTGAAAGCAGTTATGAATTGTTGTTGTAAAGAAGAAAAAATTTGAGAAGAGATAAGAGAATTTAAGAAAGAGAGAGAGAGATTTGTTTACGTTTATTCCAGCAGTTGTCCTTGAATAGTTTCTCCATTTTTTGTGAAGAAGATTTTGTTATTTTTATTTGTTGTTTCATTCCCTTCAAGTGACTGCAATAGCTGGCTTGATGAACTCATTCCATAATAATGCAATCAGAATCGATAGCACAGACAGCACCAGCTGAGTGACGAGATTCTTCGAAACAGCAACATTAAGGATTTTAAGTGGCTAGCAGATCTAAATGATTCTTAGTTCTTTGATTAAATTCGAGTACATCTACATCAAATACCAAGAATACTCATCAATGTCTGTTGTCTTGGAGTCAAAGGACTTAATGATTGCCGAAAAGGAGTGTAAAATTGTCTTGAAAATTTAATTAGAGATATTAAAACTCTTATGAGTGTAGAGTGGAGTGTAATTATATGATATTTCTGAAAATGTCTGCATATTTTAGAACAGCAATTTGCAGTGCGTATCGAATTGCTCATTCAACGCTGCAGTCGTGAAAAAACAATCCAAAGTCAAGATAAACAGCACGAACAACTCAACCATTGTCATAAGTACGTCAGTTAGACTTGTTGTTAGAACTTTGATGATGTTAAAGTAGTTCAACAGGAGAAACCCGCAGAGAAGCTAGAAAATCAGCATGTAGCAGCTCAAAAAGAAATTGCAGAATCGATCGAACGCTTGCCCATAATCTAGCGTTGCTTGTCTGAGTTAAGACCAAGCCCTGATACTCAAGGGACAAGCGATTTGCATTGTCGGAAGGAGTTTCTTGGAATTTGCTGATTTTATGACTTCTAGTTTTTTAGGAGAAATCAAATAAGAGAGTTGCACCATTATGAATTCCTTTCGCTAGAGACTATCAAGAAGAATATAGGCAAGTTAGATGAAATAGAATAAACAGTATGATTCCATGCTCACCATAATGCTGAGAATTAAGATAGGTCTCCAATTTAACTGGGAATATTCGCTGTATTCTCGGAACACTCTGAAATGAGAAAAAAATAACCGTGAAATTATCTAAAAAAAGCCATTGGATAAAGGTACAATATTGAGATGTGTAATGCTTACTTAAACCAAATGCAATATGCAGAACGAATCAGAGTGATGATCAGTGCCCTTGTGGAGATCTTGATGCGAAAGTGTTTATTGTATTTTTGGATGTAAAAAAGAAGAATATTGTCGCATCTAATAAATTTGTCGGAGTTCCTCTCTTGATTGAAGACTCTTAATCCTTTCTTGTTTCTGGAGAAAAGTGAAAATAATAGCATGAATATTAGTTAATCCTTGCTTGAATTCTCTTTGTGAGTACCTTTAAAGCCCTCCTAGATCATGAATCACACTTTTCTTCGGAGGACACGTGAACTCAAGTAGAAAAGAAGAAAGTTCAATTTCATTTCTAGAGAAACTATCCTGCAATTCCCTGCTAACTATGGCAGTTGTCTGATCCTTCCACTACCCTCGCAGCATATCTTCCTTTCTCTTGGACTTTTTGAGAAATCGAGATTTGTATTTTTGAAATTTCGCAGGAGAAATGTAGCCTTTAGAAAATGTTAGGAAATGTTAGCAAATACATCAAGAAATTATGAAATCGGAGATTGATTATAAAGAAAACAAAAATGCCTTTATTTTACCGAATTTGATTGATTGTTTGAAGAAGAAAAGGAAATAAATTAGACAGAATTCCTCGTAGAAACGGGTGATCTATTTGGACTCGTTGAAAGGTAGGAGAAAACAAGAAATAGTTACAATGAAAAATCCACAGTAAAGTAAGTTAGAGGGTGCTGAGTCTCTCCCTAGAATTCCAATATTGAAAGATAGATGAAAAGAACCAGTTTTCAATTTGATGAGGAATACAGTCAGAGGACCCAAGCAATAGCAGAAAATCAAGAAAAACAAAAGAATTTCACAGAATTATCGTGACCGAAACAACACCTCATTTGATTTCCCAAGATAGCCAGATTTTTCTTTTCTTTTGAAGAAAAAAGATAGTTAAACTAATGGAAAAGTTTATTATCAAAACAAAATGAACTCCCTGTTACTATTTTGTTACTTAATATTGCTTTCAGACCCATAAAGAAAGGTAGGAGAACCATTACCGGAGCTCTTGTCTTCTCCAAAGTACATATGCCTTTTCTTACTAAACTATTCAGATATTTTATGCCGATTGGAAGGATTAGTTTAAGAACCTGAAGTGCAGTTGATTTTAATGCTATTATTTGGATTGTTAGTTGAGTATTTTCGAGATATTGAAGTGGACATTTTCTTAACGGGTGAAATTGACACCTGCGAATTCTAGTTTCCGAAATTAGCCAATTCCTTATTGTTGTTGTTACTCGAAGCCATTTAAAAAGACAATTTGGGATGAAATTTTGGAAATTAACTAATTTCTTAGGTGTGCTTGTTAAAGCTGCTGTGACGGATTTACTTAATTCCATGATAATTATTACTCCCTTTGGATGGAACATTTAATTCCTTGGAGTTCTATTCTGAGGAGGGAGAAGTAGCTTCTTATATCTGGCGGTTTTCCTGTGCTATTCGTTCTTGTTTTTATCGTTCAGAATATCTTTCTGCATTTTCATCATAGGGTTCCTTTGTTTCTTCTGGTGAATAATATTGTGATTTTTACTCACTGGACTCTTAATAACTGAATATTTATGGATATTAATGCATCTATTCCTTCTATTTTCTTAAATTAGCTGTTTTGATTACAAGATTTGATTACTGCAACTCGATCTAAAAGCTATTAATATTATTATTTGTGCTATTTTTCTCAGAAGAATCGCTTAAATCATCTCTTTCTGATGTTGGACATGAAGGATCACCTATAGCAATTGAAATTTAGGATTTGTCGAAGACAAACCGAGCATCCTATTAAAGCTTATTCAATAATATTCCTTTTTGGTCTTTATCATTCAAGTACAGCTTGAAATGATTTTATCCTTCAATATCATTTGAACAGCAAAGTTGATTATTCACTTGAGAACTCACTTGTTCTGCGGATATTTTTTCAGTTTTCTTAAAAGCAGAGACATCCTTTCTTCTGTCTGTTTTGATCTCAGTCTAAGAAGCAACTGTCTCTTCTTTTTCGTTTTCAATTCCATAGCTGACCTTTCTGTTTCCTGCCATACGGAAAGCACCAGAAACAGATTAATTATTCTTTTTTTTTTAGCGAAAACAATAATTAATCTTTTTTCACTTCCCAGGAATTTCTTTTGATTCTTCGAAATATCCCTGATTGATACTACAATCAATTTCAAAAATGTAATCAACTTTATGGAGTTTAAATGGGAGATACTTCGCGGCTTTATTAAGCTCTCATCAAAAATGAAATCAGCTAGCTTGCTGAATTACTCTTAATAAATTTTAAAACAAAAATTATTTTGAAAGAAATTCAGGTGTTTTTAGATCATTTTGAAAAGAAGATACTTCAATAATCGTGTGTAAAAGAAAATAATTTCTTCAAATCAGGTAAGCTTATTGAAGTGGAGAGAGCCAAATTATCCGAATATTTCATCCAAAATGTCCTTTTTCATCAAGAAAAACTTAAAACATCTCACCAAGGAAATTGATTTCTTTTGATCTTTTAATGGATTTATGTTGTCTAATTGCCTAACTCCAATTTGACATCTATGTTCCTTTCTTGAACCCAATGCACACTTCCTTTGTAGTGAAACTCTTTCTTGAGAAAAATGAAATAATTAAAGAAAAATGATCTTTTCTAAAATCTAACTTTTTTGGTTATTTCTTATTAATTATGCTCTTTTCATGCTTTTTACCAGATAGGTAGGCTTCACTGATTTATCATATGTTTAATGCGAGATAAGTAATCTAAAAATAGAATACTTAGTGTTGTTGGTATTAAATGCATAATTATTTTGAATGAAGTAATTCGATAAATGGTTTCTGAATAAATTCTATAACCATCATTAATAGCTCCCTGAACTGCTTAAATTTCTGATATTTTTTCTTAAAATCCTCGAATTCTTTGGAAGCCTAAAAAATTATGATAAAAAGAAATAAATAAAAATTATTTCCACCCCAATAATCAGTCTTAGTGGACAATTGAAATGTGCTGTGGCTAATTTTTAATATTGCATAAAGGTACACTCCAAAACGAACCAAATTTGCATCAATTAAACTTAGTAATCTAGGATATTTTATATATTAATTAATTGTTTTCTTAGTGCTCAAGACCTAGAAAATAAAAAATATTCCTGTGCTTTTTAAAATGCTTCAAGATACTAAGCAATCATTGATCAAAACAATAAAACTTTATATGAGATTGGATTGACTCAATCTAGAACATGAAACTATGTAGCATGCCCAAATTATCAAAATGATAGAAACCTTACAAAAAAAGTAAACATTTTTCAAACATAACATAAAAATGACTGTTTTGCAATTTCTAAGATATGAAAAACAACTGCTTTCAATAATCAGTATAGAGCCCTTCTGAATCTAAAGTAACTGTTTGTTCTATACATTTTCTTCGCTATTTATCTCTTTTGAATCCTTTTCCACATACTTTCACACATTCCCATCTATAATCTTTTTCTTATCCTGCCGGACAAGGAACATAGTGCAAAGCAATCCCTCCATTTTTTCTGCCTAATCTCAATTATCTAGATGAAAAAGGTTCTTATCGATTTATCTTAGCATCACAGAACGATGAAATCATAAAGATTAATACCAAAACTAGGATGAACTTCATTTTTTGTTTTTATTATGTATTAAGTGTTTATTTTATTTATTTATTATTATTATTGGATCCTTCTGCACTTTTGCTTTAGAATTTAAGCTACGTAAGTAGAGGGGAAATGTTAGGTTAATTAAAAAGTCCAGTACCCTTTAGTTCTATTGCATATTAGTTCACAAAGATGGAGTTCTTATATAAAAATCAGAATCTATTCTGATAATGAATGAAAAAAATAGCTTCTTTTCGTACACTTTGTATGCCATTTTTTCAAAACGAATGCTTGGAAGCGAGTTATTATGAATAAATGGTTGTTTTCATTGTCTAAACTAAGTTATGAATTGTTAAGATTTTCTTATTCTTGGTTGTGAAATAAAAAAATCTGCGATTTATATCATGCTGAGAGGCCTTTTTGTATTTTTTTGAATCCATTACCAAACTCACATAATATTATTTTTCCTTTCTATTAATTTAGTCATTTATAAAAACATTAGGTCAATTGAATCTTACAATTAGAGCTTATTATTAAATTCTTCTCATTCGAAAACTTAATTCTCAAAATTTGTATTCCCTTTTTCACTTCAAAATTCTTGAAGTAATTTCTATCATTCAGACTAAAATATTGAAGAATAGGTGGCTGCTTAATTAAAAGATTTACTGTATGCACTCTTGCATTATGAACTTCCCTTCCTTTAATCTTTTCTCATCCTATCTTTTTCAGTTCGATATTCTTAGAAATAGAGCCATGAAGGATTAAAAATACCCACGGCTCTGTTTTCATTAATAGTTAACGTTTATGTAAAAATGAAAATCTATTTATTATCAATTAAAGAGTTGTATTAAAGGGAAATTCGAAAGAATTTATGTTTAGAAATAAAAATTATTATGCTTTATAAAAATGATCAAATTCAGATTTAAATGGAAAATTTTCGAGAAAAAAAAAAGGCGGTTTTTTTGTAAGCATACTAAAAAAGAAAGAGATTATGAAAAACGGACTAGCATATGAAACTGTTGAAATTGATATTTAAAAATGAAGTTTTAAGAAATTACAAAGAAAAAACAATAAAGAAAACAGATTTCAATAGAGAGATTTGCCTTGTGTGAATTTTTGAAACAGTTAGGCCGACGTACCCCCACTGGGCGGGTTTTAATGGGCCAAAAATTCACGTATGGTATAATATCTCCCTCATTCCTCTGAGAGAGTTTGGTTATTAAAGTATCCTAGTGGCAATTTATATTGAATCCATTTCTTGATGTATTGCAACTCTAGTAATCTACCTTATACTACACTTTCTGGATCCCCTTCTGCTGGAAGTCTCAAATCATTGTGGTGAGCAGCCTCCGTCATGTAGTTCACAGGCTATATCAAATATTTTTTAATGTTCAAGTTTCCAAAAATCAAAAGATCATAATAATCCAACCAAACACAATAAATATCATAAAATAATAAAAATTTTTACTAAATCTTCACTAAGGAAGGTTGTTGGTGAGCCACCACTCCAAGGATCAAGCATTCCGTTGGAGAAGAAAATCTTAGAAAAGCCTAGCATTTCTTCATCAGTTCTTCCGCCGTAGAAATCCAAAGCCCACTCATAATTTGGAGTTACACCATACTTTTCCTCACATGTTTTTCTGTATGCTTCAAAATCCCCTAAAATGGAAAACAACAATCAATAATTAACAAAAATCAAGCTTAATTCTGCTAAATTATCAAACTAATAAACTATTTATTCTCTTGTTACATGGGAGATTGTAGAACATATCGGTGATTCCATTTGATTTCATGGGGAGTACCATATCAGCGCATGCAAGAATATCCCATCCACTCATATCATTGTCAGATGCTCCATCGTCGCCTTGACTGAGATCCGAACAACTTGTGTTATTAGCATAGTTGTAGAAAACATCAGTGGAGGCCTTAATCGCTGAGAATAGCTCATAGACCGTTGAATTTGAATTGACAACCTCCAAAGGGATGCACGAAGCATTAGCTGGCCAAGCAGGCATTGATTTCAAGAAATCTCCTGCTTGTGGATAATTAGTCATAGCCATGTAGGAATATGCTGTGTCCATGTACTCTCTAAGCTGAACTAATCCTTGGGTATCGACAATCGGCTCGCAAGGATTGATGGCTCTGTTGATGTCTTCATAGTCGAATTAGAAGAAATTCGAGAAAAACTTAGATGTCTGCTGCGATTATTGGTCGATGAGATTCGAGAGAAGCTAATAAGCAGAATGGATTGTCTGACTGCAAGAACCATGCTCGTAGTTCTTGGTGATGATAGAGTAGAAGAGAGTTTGATTGAGTCCTTCCCTGTTGAGGAACTGGTAGATAGGTGCAGAAGCAGCTAGACTTGCATCGACGACATTAGGGAATTTCATACGAATCCAAGCTGCCAACATGCCACCATACGAGCCTAACAAACAAATGCAAATGTTCATGTTTCATTGGGATACTGAGATGAAAGAACTAACAGATAAACCTCAAAATACTCAAAGATTTTCTTTGTAAAATATTTGATTTTCGAAAACATATTTCTCTCTTTACCTCCAAAGGCAACAATTGGACATTCATTTGGTCCACATCCAAGACTGTCTTTGAGATCATTGAGGAAGATAACATAGTCATTGAGTGCTTAGAGTGAAGTCAAGTATTTATTGTTTCCAGCTTTGAGTGAATCTTCTTCGTTTCCGAAAGGCCAAGATTCGCCAAAGTACCTGTGTTCCATAAAAACAACTAACCCATGAAGTTCTTGAGCAACTGTTTCCGTGAGAAATCCAGTGTTGTTGTAGAACATCTCAATGGGGCCTTCATTTCCACAGTAAAACAAAATAGGGCCTTTATCATATCTATAATTTTAGTCGTTGAGAAGATATTTCTAGGAGAAGAATGCGTTGTCAGTATTAAACGCAAAATGGTCCACTTTCTGCTGGAAAAAGTGTGTAGTCTAGCAAGAACTCAAGCATAGACAGGCAAGTAGCAGCAAAACACTCTTATATGTATGCATTTTCATATGGGTTAAGTTTTTTCTTAACTTTGCTGATTATTTAATAATTTCGGTGATATTTGTCTTTTCTCTTGTTCTGTGTGAACAAACTATCCTTATGAAGCATTCATTATTGCTAAAATCTAGATATGCGTTAATTCTTTTATAGAAAAGAGCAAATATATCCCTATTTGTTTTTTTCTTGAAACAATTGTTGTAATATCATTAAATTGTAATTTATTTTCAGCTCATTTCCCACTATGAAATTCAATGGAAAAAAACTATTTTCAACAAAAAAAAAATATCAAGATGGCAGCTTTCTTCTATTTATCAAAAAGTCATTTTATTTAAAGAAATGTGCAAATGTGATGTTTTCTTTGATATGGCTTGTTTTTTGGGGTTAGAAAAGAGAATGGTTTAGATTAATTAATTGATAAATGAGTATTTAGCTTCATCAGAAACCTTCCAAATTAAAAGATCCAAGTAGAAATAAGAAGTAGTGATTAAAATAGTGAAAATATCAGAGAGAAAAACAGGAAGCAATGACCTACTGAAGGTTTTTTCTTTTCAAGATCACAAAATTGTCTGAAATATATCCACTTTAAAAAATGAAACTCCCATTTTAACATAATCCATAGTTTTATTCAAAGTAAGCACAGCCAGCACCCCAGTCACCTAATCTCAGTTTCCCTAACAATGTAATATTTACAATATTCTCCAACTAGCCGCATTATTTATTTTTAAAAGCATAGAGAAGACAATAAGTTAGCGCTGGTGCGAGAAACTAAAAATACGAGAGCTAAGAACGAAGAGACACAAGTGAGTAAAGTACCACTAAAATCTACTGAATTAATAAATTTGCGAGTGCTGCTTTTATGCTCTGATTTTATTTGGAATTGTTTTATCAATGGCGGGTTTTGGATAAAATGATCTTCAGAGTAAATAAGTCAAACAAAAGGAAATTTTTAGAGTAAGTATTAGCTGTTGTATAAAAGTAAATTTAAAAAAGAATATCATTGTTGTCGTTCATATTTTATTGTTAAGATTATTAGATGAATGAGATGGTTAGATTGATGGGAGGATGAGTATTCAACATTCCCTATTATTTGATTCTTCTTATCCTATTTACACATAAAGATTATTATTATTTTTAATGATTAGTTTCTTATTTAGTATTTTTCAAGAGTAAAAGTACTTTGTAAAAGAAATAGCTAAATGATGGATGTCAATATTATTCTTTTAAAATTGATTTGGAATAGTTTTCTCAGCTTTATTAATCGAAAATGGCTAATTTTATTGGTACGAATTAGCTTAATGGTTAATTGTCAGAAACATAATCTCAGGGGGAAATAGGGAAATGCATTCACCGTTAAAGTATTTAAAGAGATTCCCAAAAAAGAGAATCAGTAAAAAGTATGTGCATGAGAATCTAAACTTCATTACTGATTGTTATAAAATTAGAGATCTTTTTTAAATTCTTTCTTAGTTCACTGGTACGCTTCCACTTCAAGAATAAATGCAGTAAGTAGTATTTTTTCGATTAATGAATAGTTCTGCAAAGAGATCAGAGCGTATGCACGTTGGATTTCAAATTAATTGAATAGGAAAAAATAATCATTTGCGATTTCTCAATCTGTTGAATCTGTTGTGTGTTATGGAGCCTTGTTTGGTTGAATAAGAAAGCAATCTCTTTTAATTTTTTTTTCTCATTTTTTTAGAACATAAAATGATTTCTTAGAAAGTCATTGTTTGCTGGATTAATTTTGAGAACAGACATAGAAAAAACATCAAACAAAACAACAAAAATAAGTTCATTTTGAGATCTTTTTCATTCTTCGTTGTCTGTTTTCATCTTCTTATGAGGATTTTCTTTGATTTCCTCTAGTTGTTTCCCCAAAGCTGAGATGATAGCTTGAAGGATGCTGACTTTCAACTCTTATTTTAGTTCGTTGATAGTTGTAGTGTTTGTCTCCTAGGTTATTGGGAAAAGATAATAAAAGGGGAAGTTATGCTTTACCATTAATGTGCTTATACAATTCTTTCATTACATTTATTTTTTGACTTTTATCATCTTGATCATTAGAAGGTGGGTTCTATGATCATAAAAAAAAGAGCAAATTATTAGAAATTCATCCAAAAAATACACAAATGATCTTACAAGGGATTTATTGAGAGAAGATTAGTCATTGCCTTTGGAGATTGGTATCTCCTCCTCTTCATTCTCCTTTTCATCCTTTTCCTCCTTGGTGGGCTGTTTGCTCTATCTGTGAGATCCCATTTTGATTTTTTTATTTCTTTGTTTTTTTCAAATTATTTATCAAAAAGAAAGAGGGATTTAATGTTTACTTCGCTTAAAATATCGAGCTTACAGTCTATGAAAGTCAGAGTCAGCTAATTAATAGAAGCATAATTAGTCGAAGCAACAACATTCTTTAATATCTTCTAATGCTTCAGGTACAGTAGGAAATAAAACAAAACGACTTCATCGTTCAGTCGCCGATGCATTTATTGAAAACCTTGATAATCATCCTAACGTGATACATTTGAATGATGATCTTAGTGATAATCGAACTGTTAATTTATGTTGGGTTTCGAATTCTATGTGTAGATAAAGATAGTCTAAAATTTTCTACAGTTCTAGTTAATACAAAGGAATTCGTCCGTCGAAAAATGGTAAAAAATACACAGCATGTATTACAGTTGAAGGTTAGAGAATACACTTAGGTACTTTCGTAGACGAGAAAGAAGCAGCATGTTGATGATTAAAGAGCTAAATACGTTTACTGTGATCTTGCTCGACTTAATTTTCCGAATAATAAAACAGATGAACTTCATGAATGAAATCCTCATAATAAATCTCACCAACTAACTTTGAAACTAACATTCAAGTCAACTCCCTGATAACAATAACC
>Ga0302271_10002481_pt1 | contig 16550 bp, 13 predicted proteins | sample III_Bog_N1_1_FD_198767 | JGI IMG/M metagenome (GOLD analysis project Ga0302271, IMG submission 198767) | Peat permafrost microbial communities from Stordalen Mire near Abisko, Sweden - III_Bog_N1_1 | ecosystem: Environmental > Terrestrial > Soil > Wetlands > Peat | place: Sweden: Abisko...
CTGTCATTTAATCAATAGAAACCATTCTGAATTAAAAAAATCAATTCAGTCTTGTTGTTAAATATTCAACATTCCAGAGATTTCTCCTAAACATAAAGAACTGACTCCATTCTATTCTACAATTCTAGATCTTGCATAGCTAATCAACTCAGCTTTATCATTCACACTACATGTTAAACATTCAGCTTTCCACTGATCAATAAACATGCAAAAGAGATTGATCCTTTCTTTTAAAATGTTCCCAATTATTTATTTGTATTATTAATAATAATATTTAAATTTGTTTTACTATTGCGGATATTCCTTATTCAATCTTTTATTAACTAAACCCAACAACGCAACCTTTCTGAATATATTTTTATAATTTCCCTAATTTGACTTCTCCCCCAATTAACTAATCCTCCTTTGATATTTTCTAAGCAGAATCTTCTCCTTATTGGTGCTGAGATGGTGGATTTAAACGAGCATCTGCTTGGCGATTTGTTAGCTTCTCTTGAAAATGAAGTAATATATGGATACGCATAATAATAGATCATCCATAATTGAATTTCTTTGTTAGAATCGATATGACGGTTTGGAGTGGTTCAAGCAAAACGAAAGGATCTGGAGTAACTTGCAGTCAGCATTGAGCTCATCGAAGTCAACCTTAGCCAGAGTACGGCTTCTCAATGTCTTAAATCAATCAATTAAAGTAAATCTAAACACACACACACATAACACATGCCATTCATTATCATGAACTCTCTTTTCCTTTTATTATCTTTAAGTCAAAGAGCCTTTGGTTGTGCTAATCTGATGAAGAAGCCATGACAAAAGCAACGAGAACTCTCCTAAACCATTTGAATCGCTTAGCTAAGGATCAAAGTGGGATGCCTCACAGAGAATAAGATGTAGAAGAAGCGGAAGCCATTGGGGCTGCTTTCTTTGGAATTTGCAGCATATTACCTAAGACAATTCAGCAAATAGCTGAAGAATATGTTGAAACTTCAATGGGAAGTCAACTGATATGCACAGTTGTGTTGTAGTTGTTCCTTCAGCTAGCGTAACTAAATTCTCGAGATGTGTCGAGTAGAGGGTGTTTCACAGCACACGGAAGTGATATGTCAATAAAATGCTTTTTTTGTGTGTTTAAAACAACAGGGAAAGCTAGGAGAAATAAGGCAATCTTCAAGAAAATGAACAAAAAGACTTAATAAGAGCAGCTGAATTGGGCGTTTTCAGAGATGCAAGTGAGGAATTATCTGATCTCAAGGAAATATTATTAGCATACTCCGAGTGGATCAGCGAATTAGCGTTTTATGTCCTTGAGAGCAACACTCAGGACAGCAAGAGTCATCCTGCTCAGAAGTCAGCTGCTAGTAGTTCGGATAGAAAACAATTCCTTGTGGGATTAGATCTGCAGAGACTCGCAATCGAAGTGCTCAACAAATATGCATTCTACAACAACAAAAACATCAAATAATCGAAGCAGAATCTCATAACAGAACTTCGTGTGACTGCTATGACGGAGATCATCCCTGTCTAGGCCCTTCGCGACGGTGCCTTGACCTTCCTAGGATTGTATTTAAGCTCTCTTCCGATTACTAATCGTCCAGCGCATTTAGTGAACACTGTAACTAATCTAATCCAAGAGCAGATCCCTGATGACATCGATGTGCTTCAAGAAATACAAAACCTTGAAGTCCTTGAGCAATCTCAACAGCAACAAGACAAGAAGCATAACACCCTGAGTGGTTAGCCTCCAAATGATCTAACTCTAATCGATAAGTTCTTGAAGATGTGCGTGGCAGCGAATACCTTTGCAGTGGGTGCTCTGCAAGGGTTTTCCTTCAAAGATGAAAGCTAGCTCACTGATAGCTAAGTGATTCTATTGAGTTACATTCAGCGATTCAGTGTTATTGAAAGTATTCGAGAGAAGAATTCGCAGTTTTTTATAGATGCGCTGGATGTTGTGTTTAAATCTGCTTATCAAGGTGAGGAATTGAAGTAATAGTCTAAGAATAGTCTAGGATCAGTAGGCGTTATTGGATCTTGCTAGTAGATTTAAGAATAGCATGCAAAGCAGGATGAGTAGACCAAAACTACGGAGATTGTATAAAGTTTGATTTATAGTATTATGAGCTATTTTCCGAGGGATGGAAATGGCTAAAATGGGTTTGAGATTACCATAAATGGAGATGGATCGATTACGACGAGCGATGGTAGTGAGGGTAATGAGGAAAGAGACAATAATCAATGGGAAGAGTAATAATATGATGGGTCCGATGGTAACTCAGGTATTGCTTCAAGGAAGTAATCGAGTTGCCGTGCACTAACATAGCTGCTCTAATAGCTCGCAGTGACGCATTACGAGATTCTCCATCAAGTTCTCCTTGCGAAGTTTGAAAGATTAGTAAAAAAGGATTAAATAATGAGGGAGACTTCAGAATGATTGAATAAGGACAAAATTTGAATGCAATTTGTTTTTGTAAATCATAGATCGATGGTACTGAGTGGAACGCAGCTAACATTCAGAGTGTTGCTAGAGCTCTTGCAGTCACTCCTCATCTTCTAGATCCAGCATTGAACAAGCGATTCTGCATCACAGTCATCAGAGTATGAATATTCAAGAGGGGGGGGGGGAATGGAAGAGAAGAGGTGAAGGTTTTACTCTTTTTGTAACAACTAATTTTGCCTATTCAGTCATATCTGAACTTGATTGAGACCAGACGTAACCGCTTATCGAAGGCACTGATAATAAATGGATTCTTCCACTGTGGGTTGAATTTCAAGGTCTTCGTGAATGCTAACAGGAATGTCTTTGAGACACTCCTCATGAAGATGATCGAACTGCTACACGATGACTTGCCAGCTTTGAGTGTAAGGAAGCAACGATCATTTTGAATGTAGTATGCAGTGTCTTAATTGGGATTCTTTTCATTTTTGTCAGTCGATGAGCATCTTCTATCTTGGTGAGATGTGCAGAGACTACGGTGAGTTACTCCTCACTGAGAACAGAGCTAAGGAGATATTCCTCAAGGAAATCATAGCTTCGAATTTTAAATCGATCTACTTAGCGGAGAAGGTAAACATGCAGGCAAAGCTAAAGTTCTTCGAGCAATTATGCTAGTTAGCAGTGAAATCTAATGAAGATGGTGAGCATCAAGAGTTGCAGGAAGAACTGTTTGTCGGATTGACAGCTGATATTAAATAATCATTGAAAGAACTACTACTTCCAGGGTAAATATCGAAGATAACTTGCTTTAACTCGCCGGAGTAGTAGCTTGGAATGTTAACGCTCAAAGCATGCAAGATCATATCCCAGCACATGCCGAAGTTGTTCCAGAAGTTCTGCGGTAAATTAGAATAAGCTTATGAAAGGAATTTGAATAAGAATGGATATTTTGTGTTTTTAATAATAGGTGAGGTATTTGTAGAGTTAGCGTAATTCAAGATATCCGCTGAGGATTATTTAATTCAGAGATTAACTGAAGTGAATGATAACAGCAGACTGGAGGACCATGAAGAAGCTGCAGCTATCTTAGAGTTGATGTAAGTTTCAGTGGAAATCATCAACTAATGCTACTATCCAGAGAATTGCGAAGATTAATAATCGAAGCGCAAAAAGCAACTCAAGGTAACCAACGAGAGTGGATCACTGGAAGTTGAAGAAGTACCTCTTGATAAAGGTGGCAATGTTGAAAAGAATAAACAAGACACTCTTGAGATATCCGTTGAGAAGATCATCACAGCATTCCTCAACAACAACAACAACAACAACAAGGTTAGTAGTCTTGCAGTACCTCTACAAGATCTTTCAGCGTTAATGTTGATCTCAAAGAAAGTGTTGAGATCGAAAAGTATTGACACTGACAAAGCTACAATGACAAAGAATAATAATAATAGCGATGAGAATGATGATAATAATCTCAAGGTTGCTGAACTCCTCAAGCTCATCAACCAACTAGCTGATCGATTGCATAGAAATGCCGATGTAGCTACGAAATACCCAATCAATTAAGTGGCTTAGATCTTGAATGTTCTTATGGAGATTGCTTAAGCTCACCCTGATCTTCTCCTATTTAAGTTGATGGAATAAGTAACCGTGAATAGCAGTAGCAGCTACACGCATAATGCCATATATCGAATTCTCTTCGAATAGTTCAGTGCAGAACGCTAGACAACAAACTCTTCTTCTTCATCCTCCTCCTCTTCTGCGAGTGTTCTATTAGTATCTCTGAAGATCCTAGTGCTTTTCTGTGAAGTAAGAATCATGATTTCTTTGTTGCTGCATGACATCGAGAAATTTGCTGCAAAAATATTATTAATTTTTTACAGGCATCAGCGAAAAGCTAGCTATGGAAGACCAATAGTTGCTCGGCATTCAAGGAGTATTTCTTCAGCGATACGTTGACATCTCTGATCCCTCCGAGATTCAAGCTATCAGGAGAATCTCTCGCCTTAGCTGCTTAGATTCTAGCATGCATTTCCACGTAGCTTCTCAGCAGAAATCAAGAAGTAAGAAACAAAAAACAAAATAGATATTTTATCAAATGATTTTTTTGTCTTTTTTTCTTCTTTAAAGTCTCTTTAGAAGGTAGTAAATCTTCTCAAAGAGTCCATTTCCTCAGCAATCTCCAATCGCCATGCACTCAGTTGCATTCTGGATAGATAAACCATCCAAGCAATCCTCCATCTCACTCACTCCAAGAAGATTGAAGTACAAATGAATAAAAATGATATTTCCAATTTCTATTCTATTATTCTTTGACTAATATTACTGTAAAAAAGATTGAACTACTGCGATTACGAGCAGCTGTATTAACTCCATGATGGCAGCAAACGAGTCAATTAAAGGAAGAAACAAAGAATGAAGGAGAAGAATATCATGATAAAAAAGGCTGATCGCAGAATAGAAAGATAAATATTTGATAAAATAAGAGATATATTAAGATGATCATATGGTAGACAAACCGTAAAGATAACATTATTGATGCATAATATTTAGAGATTTTTATATATTTTTATACCGAATGTTGCAAGGCAATTTATTGCGATTAAATCATCTTTTCATGATTATCATAATTTCTTGTTGTTCAGATTGGCTCCTTGGTTATTGTTATTATTACTGTTATTGGGGTTAATAGCGAAATTATTCCCAATCGGTTTATTCTGCCCAGCTGCACCAAATAGCGACATACTAAACTTACTGCTGTTTCTCTTCGCTGCGTTGATCAGATTCGCTTGTATCGACTATTCGTTCATCGAAGAAGCTGTTTACTAAACTGCTAAGGGAATCTATTAGCTGCCAATAGAATTAGATGGATTTGGTTTAACAGAAGGTTAAACTGCTTATGGTTGTTGTTGTTGTTATTATGGGTATTGCAGATTATTACTAGGATTCGAAGTAATAGGTTAGTATGATTGCTATTTTATGACAAACACTCCAGGTGCTGTTTGAGCTTTGTAGATTTATTAATTGCCGTAGGTAAGCTACTCCGCAGCTGCTTCGCTTTAGGCAGCCTTTAAAATGGAGGAGAGTTACTGCGATTCTAAGGCTGATTACTGCTAGGCAAGTTCACCTTGATTCGTGAAATCAGTTGAAAGGTGACGTAATGGGGATGATTATTGTTATTAGGATATTTACGTATCAGCTAGAGAAATAGGATTAGTAAATGGATTGCTGCTGCTGTTGTGAGTACTGTTACTTCCAGAAGCAGTATTGTTTGCTGAAGAAACAGATGCAGTTCGAGTGGATAAGAATACCTATTGTTACTATTGCTATTATTGTGCAGTTGAATCAGGCGAGAAAGCTGATGCTACATCTGCGGAGGACGATTTCACTGCTGATTGCTGTTGCTATTACTGTAGTATTACTGGCTAAGGAGGTTTCTAGAATAGCTATTACTACTACGGCTGCAGCTGTGGTGATTACCAACTCAAAGCATTCACAGTGTTATTAGTGTTGTTGTCTTTGTTCTATGTTGTAGTTGTTGGGAATGCACTCATTGTTAATCTTGTGTTCGATGCACCCACCACTCCTGTTCTGTTATCAGTACCTCCAGCACTAGGCTAGTTGGACACATTCACATTCGTTGCACTTCCTGTCTGCTATGATCTAATCCCTGATGATTGCAATGACTACGATTATTACAATACCTGCTGCGATTACTATTACTGCTGCTACCGCTACTACTGTTGTTATGCAGGCCCTCCGAAAATCACGACTCTTCCTTTCGATATATTCGGTTTTGCTTGCAGATTCTTCACGAAACTAAGCGTCTTCTCCGTCTATCCTATGTTCTCTACGAACGTTGTGAGATCTCCAAGCATATTCGCTGGAAGGTTATACCCACTCGACAGCTTAGCTAGGATGTTCTTGGTATACGTCTTCGTAGCTCTGAACTTCAGCATATTCAAGCCAATCGCAGAGAGATTCGCGTAGACTGTCGCTTAATACACGGGCAGTTCATTTTAGACTGAAGCATCTAATCCAGTGAGTTCATTGTGCGTTTGCGTGTAGATCATTGTCTCCCAGAGATCGTTGTACGCCCAGAGCTAGTGGTTTTTGACTTTATCTTGCAGGTAGACTTTCTCGACAGATGTGTTACGATGAATAGCGAGGGTTAATGGCATGAATTAGGTGACTAGCGATGTGTTCTTTTCCGATTCTAAGTAATCCATGTATCGGAAGCATTCACTGATAAGTTAGTTGCCACTGCTGACGGTTAACTAGCCTCGACCGCATTAACGGAAACTCTCTAAGAATAATAGGAATATCTCACCGTTCTCGAGGTTGCTGAAGGATACACTTAATGGTGCTGGTTCTAGGATTTCTTAGGGTTAAGGCTGTGAAACTGGTTGCTGTGATTAGATAGACTAGGTGTCTTGCTGAGATGTGTCATTGTTAGCAACTGCTGCTGGTGCTGCGGGCTGAGTAATTTCTGATGAGTTTTCAATGCGTTTTTCAGTGATTTGTGTTTCTTCTACTCTTGCTGCTGCTGTAGCTTCCTTAACTGAATTATTAATATCAATTGCTGCTGTTTCTTGTTAGGCCTATGCAACTGATTCCTTCTCTTTTAAACTTTCCTAGGGTTCTTCTTCTGGTTTGGAATTTGCATTAGCATCTTCTGTCCCTGCAGCTGAGGAGGCAGGTTATTATTGCAGTTTTTCCTAAACTAATTATCCAGCAACATCTTCACTCGCTTGTGCTTCATCTAATTATTCTACTTTATCGCTTAGCAACCCTTCCTATCCTTCTTTCTCCTTGCTTAACTCAGCTTATTTATCTTCAGTAAGATCCATCTTAATTCCCTTAGCATCCTCATTATGAACGTCCAAGTTATCTTCACCTTTAGGTACCATTTCAACCGAATCGATATCTGTTTTATCATTATTCTCAAAGGGTTTTTTTGATTCTGCTGCTACTGCAGGATCACTTCTAGATTCCTCAGCTGACCCTGTTTCTTTAATTGAATTCTCATATTCATTAGGTGCTCCTGTTACCTAAGAATCATGCTTCTCTGCTGGGATTGTGCTCACCTCCTTCTCTTTTTGATCTTCTTCTTTCTCAGTCTATTCTTTGGCTGAAATTACTTCACCATTAACTTCAGCAGAATTAATACCATCAGCAACAACAGCAACAATCTCTTCTGTTTTCTGCTCAGAAATAGTGCTATCTATTGCTTTCTCTTCTTCTTTCTGTTTTTCTTCTTCTCCTTCTTCTTTTTAAGGACTACTCTTATTACTGTTACTGCTACTCTTTCTACTACTACTTTGGCTCTTCTCCTTTTCATTCTCCTTCTTACTATTATTAGAATCCTGCTATTGAGATGATCCTTCATTACTATCTGACTACCCTTGCTATCCTTATTCTTTACTAATAATATCCTTCTCTTAATTCTTTTAATCTTTTCCTTGACTTTCTTATCCTTCTAATCCACTTTCTGAGTCCTACTACTTGGACGATTCAACTACTATTTATGATGCAACACTATCCTCCTCCTTTATGGTGTTAGTATGATTATTTCCATCTACTCCACCAGCATTACTATTATTCCTGCTATTCTTCTCATTACTACTTATATTATCATTATTACTCTTCGCTTCTAATGCTTGCTAAGCTAATTTACTATTCATTCCTCTTTTATTGAGTTCTTGCAAGAACACAGTGATATCAATATTGATCACATCCAAATCAGCACAATCTCCCTATTCTTTGACAACGCTATTCACAAGATAATGGCACGTATCTCGAATGCTCTTTCTCTTCAGCAAGGATAACTCATTCGATTATTGCAAAATAGCATTCTAAAAGTAACTCTAAATCGCTTGTCTCTCTTCCTTTCCAAGCACAGCTTCCTCCACAATAGGTGTCATCATCCTGCTAGTAGTTCCTTCAATGTCCTCCTTCTATTCTACATTACTGATGTTCTCCATAATGTTGTCATTTCCCTCTAAGATCTCTTCAGCTGATTTTATGAGTCGCGCAGTGAGATTACTGAAGAAACTATGAAAATTCAATGGCTTATGTATGGAAGTTCGAAGTGTGACCTGCTATCTTCCTGTGATGAAACTCGGCCGTGAATCGACTTGCCCAATAACATTACCTAGATCATACTGGATGTTCCTGATTTAGTTGACTTCAAACACCATCTGCTTCCTCGCTATGTCGTTTATGTCTCGCTTTAAATTATCTAGACTCACTACGAGTTACTCATATTTCCCAGGTAACTCAGTATTCCAATCGGTCACTGCGCCATTACTCGATGCTAATTCTCTGCTGTACTGCTCCGATAACTCGTTCTTGTTCTGCAAGCTCACCTTCAACCTCTCCAGGACTTAGCTACGTCGCTCCTTCCTGTTTCAAAATCATTTTGTTGTATTTTTTCACACAAATATTTTTTCCTTTTTATTCGTGCTTTTTCAATAATTCTCAATCTTTTTTACCATTTCTACACATCGCTGGGCACTTCATCTTAAACTAACCCAAAATACAAGCATGCTTCTTCGACTTCCTTGTTCGCTTGACTCAGTTTCTCCTTCTATTTATCTAACCCTTGCATTTAGCTCCTGAAATTCTTCTCACTTTCTCTGAAGAAATTCTCCGATTCCTTCAATCTATCTCCATTCTCCTTTAGAATGCTAGTGATATCATTTTACTCACCTTTCATTTACTCGATCAAGTACGCGGTGTGACTAGCGCGCTGCGAAGTATCGACTCGCAAGGCGGAACACTCAAACACCAGAGGATCTCCTTCTCGCACGAAATTGAGCTAGCCTTGAACTTTATTCAGTCCTTGGAGATAATGCTCTTCGACTTTGACGCGCTCATTCAGCACCATCTGTAGATACTCGAGACTCTTCAGGGAATCAGCAGCGATCTACAGAATACGCTTGATTTCTTTCTATCCTCCATCCATGAGTTCTTTGTGTAAATATATATCTTCGTGCTGGGTGTATGGAAACAATAATAAAAATATTTATCTTCTTTTTCTCTTCTTCTTCTCAATCTATTCTCAAAGTTTGATAAGCAATTCTTCGGAAGTTCTTGCTATTCTGCTGATTGGGTTGGGCTTATGCGAGTAAAAAATGTCTTTTTTCTTTTGGTTTGGAGGCACAATGCAATTATGGCAAGAATTGTATTTGGATGTATTCTAACTTTAAAGGCAAAATCAATCTATCGAAAATGATGGTTTTTGTAATGGAAAATAAGTAACCTAGTTGAGATATTTTACTATCAAATTGAATTAGACTTAGTTCTTGATCTTGTGTGAGTTCGTGTGTGTTTCTTCTTCTAAACTAAACCTTTAGAAAATCAAAGTCATCCCACAGCAATAAATAGATTATCATCTGAGGCTTAAAATGAAAGGAATAATTCCTTGAATTCTTTTATTTTCCCAATCATAGATCTTCCTCGAAGAACGCATTTTTACTAAAGTAGACAGCCAATTATTATAAGAATGGATTAATTTAAGTCAGCCATTCTCTTTCTACCTTGACTGAAATCCAATGAATAAATCGAAGTAATAGGATTATTATAAATCTTTACCTAAAACCACATGACTGCGCACAAAATGCTTATTCCGTCTTTCCAAAAAATCTAATGGAAGGAATTTTTATGAAACAGATAGACATTCCAGAGAGTCGTTTCCCACGCATCTTATGTTGCGTAGATTCCTTAGTAGGTTTTTATATTCCTCTTGATGGATATGCGGGAACGGTAATAAAATAAAAAACTAATAAAGAATTTGCTTCAATAATTTCACAATTTTTATTAAAAATCAGTGCGAAAAATAAAACAGACTTAACAATCAAATCATTCAAGAATGGAAGCATTAGCAAGAGACGTCTTAAACGAGACCAACAGAGTCCGCTAGAACCCTAATTCATACATCCCATATCTCCAGGAAATGCTCAGTTTATTCAAGGGCATGGTGCTCTATAAACCGGGTGAAATCCCACTTCGAACAAATGAAGGGCCAGGCGCAGTTCAAGAATGTATTAATTACTTGAAATAGCAAAGCCCTTTACGCCCACTGTTATGGGATGATAATATGGCTAGATCAGCTTCAGATCATGCCAATGACATCGGACCAAAAGGTACAGAAAATAACCATCATTTTTCATGAAGATTCTTAAAATTTCTTGGGAAATAAGGAATAAGTGGCCACACTGGATCTGACGGGTCTTCAATGAGCGCAAGACTAAGCCGTTATGGTGATTGGATGGGCAAAATCGGTGAGAACATTGATTTCGGTAGTAAGACTGCTAAAGACATTGTTTTATCTCTGCTCGTCGATGATGGTGTGAGTAATCGTGGTCACAGAGGGAATATGATGTCCCCTGAATACATCAAAACAGGAATCGCATGTGCTAAGCATTCCCAATGGGAGGTTTGCACTGTTCTAGACTATGCATCAGAATACACAATTAAAGGAGGTATACTTTCAGGAACTTTAAGTAATGATAATATCCTTAAATACTTATCTTTGAATAACATTGTTTTTCTAAAAAATCAACTAGGTGTCGGAAATGTTCCATCATCAGGAACATTCAATCCTTCTTCATCCCCTTATGGATTCAACAATATAACTTCGACTCCTCCTCCTTCAGCAGCTAGCAATATCCCTGTGAATTACGATGCGCTTGCTCGAGATGTCTTTACAGAATAGAACAATGTCAGATAGAGACCTACATCGTACATTCCAATTCTAGAAGATTACCTGAAGTATTTCTAAGGAATGGTACTCAAGAAGCCAGGTGAGATTCCTCTTCGAACTCACGAAGGACCAGGAGCTGTCCAAGACTGCATTAACTTCCTGAAATTGCAGTAAGCCCTACCTGCACTGATGTGGGATGATAATATGACTAAGGCATGCAGAGATCACGCGTAGGATATTGGACCGAAAAGTAATACCATCATTACCACAAAAATGCATTAATTCTCAAATTTCTCAAGGTTTTTTAAATGAAAAGTTGTCATAATTTTTCAATTTATTTAGATTTAAGCGGTCACACTGGTTCAGATGGATCTTCTATGAGTGGTAGACTCGAGAGATACGGTGATTGGAATGGCAAAATCGGTGAGAATTGCGATTTTGGCAATTCAACTGGGAGAGATATCGTTATTTCTCTGATCGTCGATGATGGCGTATCCAACAGAGGACACCGAAATAATCTCTTCTCCAGTGACTTTTAGAAAGTCGGAATTGCCTGTGCAGCTCATCAAGAGTACAAAACTTGCACTGTCCTCGATTATGCTACGCAATACACCCTGAAAGGATCTAATAATACCTAACCATCATACCCTTAGACATCCTACTAACCTTCGTACACTTAATCTACAAGCTACTAGCCTACATACACTCAATCCACTAACTAATATCAGCCAACATCGAATTAGACTCCTTCTAACCCAACCAACAACAACTACGCTCCAGGAAACTACACAGCGAATTCGTATGTGACTTCGAATCCCTATGACAACTCATAAGTCACAACCACCAGCAAGACATACAATTCCAGCAACATCAACGATCCTTACATCCAAGAACAACTCAAGAAATTCAATGTTCAAGGGCTGAATAATAACAATCCATCTTCTGACCCTGATAAACCACCTAACACAGTCGAGACACTGATCTCTAAGAACATCAGTATTGTGAATGGTAAAAAGACCATCACAGAAACTAGAACGTATAAACTTGCTGATGGATCTCAACGAATCACTGAAAGAACCTATAATGAATGAAGATTGAAGCAAGAAAAACAAGAAAAAATTATTTTTTTTGCCATTTTTTTGTTTGTTTATTTGTTTGTATGCACATCAGTAAAGAGAAACAATATTTCATATGAATATATTCCCCTTATTTTTATTGACAATTTATATTATTTTTGTTTTTTTAATGCAAAAACTCCCCCTTTCTTTGGTTTTGCACATATCCTAGATCTGAGGGGATCTTTGATAGCAAATTATTATTCCCCAGGTACCAATCTGTCTACCCTCTCACTGGAGAAATCCACTTGCTTCCAGTGCTCATAGATTGTAAATCCAAGCATATCTATTCATTATCAAACCCAAGTTTTAATGAAAGAAACACACACTCAAATGAAATTATTAATCTTTTCAAAAATACACTCTTTTTTTTCTTTTCATCAAAAATATTTGGAAAAAAAAACACAGAATATTTTCATGTTGTTGTTGATTAACAAGTGTGCTTTTTTGTTTTTTTTCTAATAAAATATCGGGGTAGACTTGAGTACTAATGGGAGGCAGTTGCTTCTTTTTTACTTGTCTAGTTATGTGCACAAATCAAGCCACCAATTGCTTCTCTTCTAATTCGGATGCCTTTAAATCATTATTCTCTTAGGATTGCTGGGATTAATCCTCTTGTTCTTCATTTTGCTTAGGCTCATCTGAGAGCTCCTATTGATTATTTAGACTACCTTCCAAATCAGCCTATTAATTCAGTTACTTATCATCTTCTTCTTCTTGTTCAATTTCTTCCTTTTAATTTTCGTGATTTTAGCATTCTTAATTCTCTGGATATTATGATTCTACAGGCAATTCCTGTAAAACCTATTATTCTTGCTCCTCTTTGATCTCCTTCAGCTCATTACTTGAATCAACAGTGTTATCAACCATCTAATTATTATTTTATCCTTTTTCAATGTCAGCAGAAGATTCTTATTTCTCTTCTAACTATGAATCGTTCTACTATTGCTATTGCTCTAATTGTAGATTTATTTTTTACACTGAAGAAGGAGCAGAAGACAATCCTTAAGCCCCTGTTGACGATCCTTGCTGTTACTATGCGTTTTATTGTTATGAATCTTGAAATTACGATTAGTCTTGTGAGAAAACCTAATGCTATTGTGGAGTAGTTGATGGTGTAATATGCTGATTCGATGAGAAACGAACTCCTCCTGTTCCTGACACAGAAGAACTTTAAGTCAATCCAAACATCCCTTATCCTCCAGCTGCTCCCACGATTTGTTTTCTTTTTTAGAATTCCTTCAGTCCTACACTAATAATCTTCTTCAAGTTCTTATTCTCAATATCCACTGCATTCTAATTCACTGGTAGATCTTCACTGGAAGCTAGTGGTGTCAATGGTTCAGTCGTTTCTTCCGAGAAATTATTATTATCTTCTGCTAGTCTCTTGTATTTCTAGCTTATCGCTTAGAAGTAATCTTTTTTATACAGATCCATGCTGTTCGATGAGTAGCTGAGCACTTTGAGCTTATTCTACGCCTGCCTGTCTTGATCTGTCTTCAAGAGAATCAATTTCTCCGCAATCTTCGATGGATTGTAATTCGCTTCTTTACTGCAGAGATCCTCGTATCGAAGATTATCTTTCTCATCGAAGAGTCTATCAATGTTGCAGAGGCCAGAGCGTGCAATTCTCAGCCGAGTCTTGAAGAATATGAGATTCTTCTTCTTCAGCAATTGTTGTTGTTACTGTTGCAACTGAAGTGCTGCTAGTTCCTATTGCTGTTGCTGCTGCTAGTATGAAGATTAGGGCGGCAAAGAATTTGGCATTTACGAGTACTAATGCTGCTATTATTGCATTAGTGCTGACTGCTGCGACTGAGACGGCATGATTCTCCCATTCTGCATACCGCTACTGCTAAATTAGTTCTGCTACAACGAAGAATTGCTGTATGGCATGCCTGATTGATTTCCTTGTTACTACTGCAATAATAGCTATTGCTGTTGCTGTGATTAAGATTACTAAAATAACTGCTATGATGACGGTTACCCTAGTGATCCAGCGTTCGAAGACACCCCATTAAGCCCTCCTGCTGATGGGAGTTGCTTGCGTAGTGAATTAAGTTTGAGAAGATGCGCGTTGTGTGCATACGCTGTGAGTGCTGTCTCCTGATCGATTTAGTTATTGTTAATATTCAAGACTTTATCTAATGAAAGCTCCCTTTTACCGCCTTCAATCAGCAGCCAGACTAAGTAGCTCACGAGATCCTTGTCACTTGAGCCAACAAGGAGATTGCCATTCGCATCTTTTTCTTGGGTTCTATTATTACTGCCGCTAGCTGCAGTTGCAGTGGTGGATGCGCCTTCAACGTTTTTAATCGAACTATTAGGGTTGTTGCTAGCATTTTTGAGATTAATTGAGATCAATTCCTTTTGTGTCTTATTCTCAGCAGTTCCTTGTTGCGGCTGTGCTAGCGAAGAATCTTTTTTATTCTCTTCTTTTAATTGTTCTACATTGGATGTTTCAGCTTGTTACTATGCATTCTATAGCTTGTCCATATGCTTCTAGTGCTTTAGCTACAATTTTCTCTCTTTCCTCTCTTGTTTCGTGAGCTTCTTTTAACCATTTTTCTCACTATCTAATTCTCCATTCTAAGCACCAGCTGTTCCCGCTGCTGCTAAATTATTAACAGAATTCGATAAATTATTGCTATTCCCAGCTAATGATTCGTCAATGGTTCTCTTGAGCTAATTACTGTTGTTCCCAGTAGCTCTATGGTTTAACCCAGCGTTATTGGAGTTTTCGTCTCTATGCACTCCTCCTGTATTTCCCAGCAATGTTGTTTTTTTCTATCCTTCTAAGCGAGAACTCTATTTCGTGCCAGGTGCTTTTTCTTACTGCTATGTTATCTCAACAGGCTATTCGATGAATCTACCTAATTCTTACTTTAAACTATCCGATTTTCTCATGATAATAGTAAATCTTTCTTCTAGCTTGATTCGTTTCTGATCGACATCTTTCACATTTTCAAAATACTCATCTGCAAACAAATAACTTAACCCTTTGTCGGTTTTGTAGATCTCACTGACAAACTGCAGACTCATCGTTTCGTATTACCATTCCTTGATGTCCTCGCGTAATCGCATCTGCTCAATGAGGAGCTTACATTTTTGCATTTCCTCACGTAACACACTAAGTTTCATGTATTACTCATCATCGTTTTATTTGGTTTATCTACGCAATTTCATTTTCTCAGCGACTCTAGGACGAAAAGCAACATGTGGGTCTTTGTCATTAAAGTTAGGCTTCCAGTGTAATCTAATTTTAAAAAAAATAAATCGTAAAGTTGTCAAAAATTTCGCATTACAATACATGGCTTTATCTTACATCACAATTTGAACAGATAAATGGTTTAAAAAATGCTTAAATAGCTCAAACTTAAGTCAAAAAATGATTTAAAACATTTTTAAGAGGTTTCTTTTCCTAAAATTCACTTTGAAATCCCCCTGTCTTTGTTATGATCACAGGAAATTTAAATTGCAGACACCACCGCGAAATCTACCTTTTATAGGGGTTTTATTGAGAATTTTTTTTTCTCCCATCCCTTCTTCCCCCTGTTTTCCCTCTCCTTTCCTTCCAAGAATTTATTATCTTTTCTGCTTTACCTCAACAACGGCCTCTTGACGGTATCTCTCTTGACTCGCCAATAATTGTATATCTTCTCGAGGTTGTTGAAGGTGTACTTGTCTCTCACATCGAAGAGTATAAAATCTTTCATGTCAATCCATGTGATAATGAATTCTCTTCCTGATCTCATCTCAAATGCTTCAATGAGGGCTTCTAACTCTGCGTCTTTCATTGAGAACCCGTGTGTTTCGTTGAAGTCCTTCAGAAAAAATAGATCATCATCTGCGAGCTCATATTTTTCCTGTTTTGGCCAGACATCTTCAGATTTGAACCGCACGTAGTTACTTTGCATCAGCTTGCGCTTTTTTGTAAGTTCATCGCCGATACTCTTACCGTTGGTATTTGTAGATTATGCACCTGTTGCTGGCTTGATGTTCTATGCTATGATAATAGGAATTTCAACTTTTTTCTAACCTTCTTTGTCACTTTTTTCATTGCCCACCCCAGCGATAGTAGTTGGATCTGTTGAGGCTGCTGTTTATTAAGTATTTTCGCTTTGGCTTGTTGGGATATTTGTTCCTTGAGGTACTGCATCATTGTCAAAGCTATTGAACTCCTCCCAGGTGTTTATCCGAGTCAGAGTACGAAAGAAATCAATCTAACGTGGTCTCTTGATCATATTATGATATCGCACCCACTAAACTGCAAATTCTTTTCAATAAGCCTTTC
>Ga0302271_10002482_pt1 | contig 16544 bp, 8 predicted proteins | sample III_Bog_N1_1_FD_198767 | JGI IMG/M metagenome (GOLD analysis project Ga0302271, IMG submission 198767) | Peat permafrost microbial communities from Stordalen Mire near Abisko, Sweden - III_Bog_N1_1 | ecosystem: Environmental > Terrestrial > Soil > Wetlands > Peat | place: Sweden: Abisko...
GGAGATGAGGAAGATTAAATACAATTATCTCCTCCTAACCCAGTTGTACTTAGAATTTATGAAAATATCAAAATATTAATAACTTTCAATTGAATCTTGTAGGGAATCAAGAAATGCAGCACAAGACAAGCAATGAATGGAATATATTGCATTAGAGAATTTGAGAAATAAAAAGAAAGAGAAGCTGAATAGGAGGAGATCTACTGCTGTTTTAAAAAAGAAATCAATCAATAATTGACTTCCAAACATGAATTCATGCCGATCCATTGGAAGATCCTAGTACTTTAGATATTTTTTTAAGAATAGCATTCTAGAAATTGTTCTGATCAAGCTCGAAATCTGAATAATCAATTTTGACTACGGAATACCCAAGTAATCGTAAAAATGCATCATTTTGCTCGTAATAACCTGTAAGAATGTTCTCAACACCGTCCACTAACTTATTCTTCTCTTAGACCTAAAGAAATCAGAAGTATTAACAAAAATTTGCTGATATTTTCTTACTTAAATGGCTATTTTCTTATTAGGAAGTATGAAATCAGCATGGAAGGGGTAGAACACAACGTTCTTTTGTGTCTGGGCTGTGAGATTAAAAAGAATTTCTCCAGTGTACCGCTTTAAATGTGATTCATTGAGGAACCCTGAGAACATTTATGAGTGGATCGCTTTCCTTAAAGTATTTTCTCGGGAAGGAGTGAATTGCTCTGTAAGAAGATCTCTTTTTGGCTACATAATGATTTTTCCCTGAGTTAACTTGTAGGTTTGAACAGTTTGAGCTTGGAAATGTTCAGCTGAGACAGCAAACGAATTGTTAATGAGCTCGAAGAGGAAATCTTACTGATCATATGCTTTGTCAAGAGGGAGGGTTTTAGAAGGTAATTAGGCTATTTCGGTTTCAATAAGTTATAAATAATCATCAGGAAGAGTGTTTTTTGCTGGATTTGGCTGGAGTAGCTACTCGAGGGTTGCTTTAGATTTGTTAACTTTGTCAAGAAGTTATTTTCCTAGCCAATTTTCTTTTTTCACTATTTTGCCATATGCTTCAATTGCCAATAGACTTTCCAAGAATGAAGGAATCATCCCGAAACTATCAAACATATCTTCAATCTTCTCTTATCTTACCCAGAGTTTCACTGCATTGAGGAAGCTAATTATTGTGAAATTCAACAAATTAAAAGTTTGAACAAAAAAATGAAAATCAACTTTGAAAAATGTTTGGGTTATATTATATTTACTCATCTGATGGTTCAGTCAAGTAGAGGTTCTATGCAATGCACTCTGTCGTGTTGAGAAAGCATCTCAACAAGGTTACCTCAAATTGCGAGTATCTTGAATTGAAACATGCAAATTTAACTAAATTCTAGTTGTTCATTTTGACTTGATATTCCTACAATTTCACCCCAACTTATCTCAAGTAATCTTCATCCTATGTGCTTTTGATTTCTGTTTTAATTTCACCGAAATAATCCTCGTCTTCGTTTCTTTAGAAGTTCTATGCTTGATCGTCTTGTCGTTTTGATAATTTCTGTTCGCTGTCAGCTAAGTTATCACCCGATTTAATCTATGTTTCAGGCGCAACAACAGCTTCATCGGCATCAGTAGATGCTTGTAGCAGTTACTCGTCGTCACCTTTATCTGTTGTCTAGGCTGGAATTCGAGCGAGTAATTTCACTAGCACACCTGTTCCAACTTATTGATTGATATACTCTTTAAGGAAAGTTTAAATGTCTTTTTACAGCTGATTCCATTAATTAGCCATCGAATCACTAAAATCAACTTTTCGTGTGTACACATCCTAGTTTGATTGCGAAGAAAATTTAATCAAATTTGAGTATTTTTCTTAAATATTTACCTCTGATTATCTAATAATCTCTGAATAATTGAGATCATTGTAGGCTTTGTACTTTGAAAACACAACGTAATATGAATTGTGCTCATTTTCATCGGTGAGTTTCTTTGAGTTGAAAATAACTGAACGAAGCAAGCTCTTCATAGACACAAACGACTCATCCACGTAGTATTTATAAGCGTATTAGTATTTGGTCAGATAAGGGAAGAGTCTGAAATCGAATTTGAATTCGCTAAGTTCTCGTCCCATGATCTAATTCCCGATTAAAATAAGAACTTTCCCTACAAGTTCTCTTTCACCACTGGAAATCATCTATCTCAAGACGGCTAGTGCCTTTTAAGCTGCAGCCTGATTTCATCCAAAGAAACACAAGATTAGCAACAAAAATAATAAGGTTCAAATATGTGAAAGAAACATAAAGAAGTTAGTTTTGCTCTCATAAAAACAAAAAAAGTATAATTATTTCATTAGTTTACTCCTTTGTCATTTTTGAAGAATCCATATTTATTGAGTTGTGTCTCATTATCAAACCGCAATTCTAGCCTATTTAGATTTTAATGTAAAATAAAGATCGTTAATTGCTATTCAAAAACCTTAAAGAAAACCCATAAAAATATGCAAATCACATAAATCAACTCTCGATTTATCAATTTGGCAGAAATAAAACAAAAGAAAACAATCTTTTTTTAGTTAAAAATCCCAAACAAAAAACTATGATTTTTGTTACGCCTTGATGAGTATTTTTTTGTAAGTCATTTTCTGATTGTAAGAGAGGATCTTCAAAATTTGAGGACAGAAGATTCTGTCAAAATGAATCTAAGAAACTGCTTCATTTAAGTCTTCCAGCTTGCTCATTTTATTCAAATACTAACAAAAATACAATTGAATTCAAAATCAAAAAAAGAATGCTCTAGAAACAATCATTAGAATTTCTCGAATTCCGAAAGATAAACAGCTAGCTGCATAATAAAATGAAAGAAGAATAATTCATAAATCAATCTGTGTTTGCTAATTGCTTATTACCTCATCAGTGATTGCCTTGAGCACTTTAGAGGATGCTCTTCCAGAGAATTCTTCAGCTACTAGGGTATCTTACAGACTCGAAAGTACTGAGAGATATGCAGTGAATTGAATAATATCTAATTGATCTGTTAATTCCTTCTGTAATGCTGAACGATCTTGTGTGCTTGAACTTTAATTTATTTACTATTATGGCTGTGCCTCAGGAAACATTTAGCTATTGTTGTTGAAGTAATCGAGGAACTATAAAGCAAGTGGTGCAGATATTCTGTTAAGTTTCAGAGATAACGAGATGATCTTTGCTTGCTGGCAGTGAGTGAATGAGTTAAAATGTTCGGATATTTCTGATAATGTAAAAAGAACTATGAGCTTATCAGTTAAATTAGTCTCTTCAATTCCCAGCAATAAATCGAACAGCTCGGAAGAAGTCAGCTTAAAGTTTGATCCGATGATTCTCAGACGTATCTCCGCTTTGATTTTCTCGAAAACTGGGCTACGCGCTACTTTCGGGATGATTTCTACGAGTTGGCCATTCTCAAAGGAAATGTAATTACTTTTGATGTAGTTCTGGAGCAATTCGGTGTTCTCCGATTTTATCGAACGTTCTAGATCGATCTTCATAGGTTCTTGCCCTTCGAAGAATTTCATCCATTTAGGTTTAGCATTCTAACCAGGTTCTTTATCTTAGTTGCTGCTGCTGTTTGTATTTTTCGCTTTATTATTCGCATTGTTCGTTGTTGTTGTTGCTTGAGTTGCGCTTCCATTTATGCAAAACTTATATTTGCATACCCTAGAAAGACTGCGTGTTAGCATTGATATAAATATATATTATGAACTGAAAGACTGTCTTCTTAAAATGCTTGCTACAAAAAAAAAGTTTTTGATAATTTGTTAATTTTGAGTTATATTTTGATAATTAGGCTTATCCTCTACAATATCTTTCTCGATCTATCTCTCTCTCTATATCTCTCTTATTCAGCAGAGACAATTCTATTATGTTTAATTTAGCCACTTCGTTCGTTTTGTGGTGTTTTCTTTTTTATGCATAAAAAAGTATGCTAAAATAAATAATTATTTTTTGCGCTGAACAAAAGGGGAGGAAAACAAGGAAATTATTTGAAGAATAAGTAGAAAACTGGGTGAATTGTTGTAATAATCAGTGAAGATTGGGAGGGATTATTGTTATTTGTTGTATTTTAGGAAAGGAGAGAATATTTGGTTTAATAAATTAAAAAGATTGGCTTTTTGGATAAAAAGAACAAGAAGAACAGGCTATTCTCTTCTTGAGATTTTGTTCATAAAACTTAATTAACTATTTTTCCTTAATTTCTTGAGAAAAAAACCACCACAACTTCTGTGAGTTTAGTTGTTGATCATTTTTATCGCCTGATTTTGAATGAAAGGCGGTGGTGGTGGCTTTTATGGTGCCCAAGCACAGCAGAAGTAGTTCCGTGAAGCAGAAGATTCATTTTTCTATGAGGAGTTATAGAATACCAGCAGCTAAATTAGCAGTACCAATGCAAATGGCGATTTCTGGATGAAATTACCTTCTGGTGAACGACCTGATGAAGACTAAATCATCTTTTAAGGAAGGCTTTGGTAAAAATCGGGGAAGCATAAGAAATGGACACCCTATCACTTTGAACTTTACTCGAATAAGCTCATTCGGGTTGATTTATCTGTTCACAAATAATCCGATGCTTCCCAAAAGAAAGAACCACCAATAACTGCAAATACAGATGCTGTAAACACAAACAATAACTTAACTAGCACATCAATGGGGAATAATAATCAACTGATGAGTGTTTTGTCTGATAATAAGAACCCTGGTGGTGGAGAAAGCATAGGTTAGCCAAATATCCTCCACAAATAAAACTCAAATAACAAGGATAACACCAACAACACAGGTTTAAATAACAATAATAATCCAAATAACAATGGAATGAGTAATAATATGAATGAGGAAGAATTACTTGCAGAGTTTATCCCGATTAATTAGTGTTTCTTGAAGAAAATAAAATATTCTGACAATTCTTACAGCAACTATAAATATGGGATTCGATTACAACGAGGGGAATATAAATCAGAGCTGTTCACTGAAAACTCTGATACGTTCAATAAATGGCACGATGAGATCAAGAGATATTGCATTCTACCTAAATTTAACAAGAAATATAAAGCACTCACGAAGCTTAAAATATCTGCACCTCTACCAAACTCTATGGCTCTTTTTAAGTGCTTCAAGTATGCTAGAATTGCTTAACAAAAATAATTTGATTGAAAAGCAACAAACAGGATATTTTATTGCTCTGAATAATATCTTTTTTTTATTAAAAGATTCAGTGATTCCAGCTAATATTGTGTCAGAACAGTTGAGAAATATACCCTGTCTGATTAAAGCAGAGTAGCTCTTTTGAAGGAAATATAAATCCTAAGAACGTTAGACAACCCATTTCTTTGCAGATTGTATGAAGTCTATGAAGATGAAAGTAATGTCTACGTTGTGACGGAGTTATTTCAGGGAAAAGATATGAAAGCGAAATTAACAGATTGCTTGATTCTCGATGAAAAAACTATCTCAGAAATCATGTGTAAGATTATCATTTGAAAGCCTTTCGGTTTTTCTATTTTGCTTAACTGTTTAATGCTTTGATGACTCGATAGGGCGGTTACTTTAAGGTCTACACCACATGCATTCCAGGAATATATTCCATAGAGACATCAAACTAGAAAACATACAATTTAGGAACCCTTAAAACCCAACGGATGTATGTCTGTCTAATTTCTTCATGGCCGATTTCATAGGACCAAAAGGGAGGCAAGCTTATAAGAAATGCGGGACAGCTGGATTCATAGCACCAGAGATATTTAAATCAAAGATCTACGATGCTAAAATTGATATTTTTTCGCTTGGAGTTGTGTTCTATATTTTGATTTTCGGGAGAATGCCATTTGAGTCTCCGCAAGCAGAGCAAATAATTCTAATGAATGAGTAATGTGAAATAGATTTCACGTCTGTTGAGTGTGTGATTAAGTGCACATCTTCAGCTATTGATCTACTTAAGAAAATGCTACAAAAAGATCCAACATAAAGGTTAGCAGAGTTATCTAGTTATTTCCATTAAAAATATCAGATAAAACAATTTAATTCTATTTTTCTTAGATCTGATGCATTTCAGTTGATTAACCACACATGGTTCATAAACATGAAGAATCGAGGTGAGGATGGTCGAATGCGAAACAATCTTTATGGTATGCCTACACTGTCTACGATCTAAGAAAGAACTAGTGAAATAGTCGAGGTTGCTAGTCGATAAGATTTCTTCAACAATCGAAGAGAAAATGCACCCATAATATGTGAAGAAAATAACAACGGATTTGAGACAGTCAACATGATGATGAGGAATCTAAACAGTTAAATATTCACAAAAGTACCCTCTAAACCGAGGCATGATATTGCCTTTTCGAAACCGTTCTGATATGAGGGGAACCTAAAATGCTGAAAGTGACCTTAATAAGTCCATAAAATAAACACCTCCTTCCCAAAAACATACTTATTCTCTTCTAATCTTTAATTTAACCAGCTTTTTCTCTTTATTTGTTTTGCTTTATGTGACTTTATATTATTATCGTAGTGTTTCAAATGTCTGTTTGACTACTTCAGTATGATTAAAAGTGATAAATTATGGATTATATTTTTAGAGGTACAATAACCCCTTGAATAATATTCAAAAATGAGTTTTCCCTCTCAATTCGAACAATGTTGATTGGTATTTTAATTAAATAATTCGTCACTTTGCTTCGCTTGAACTAAAGATTCTTCGATAGCCGATTTCAGGTCTGTCCCTGTAAAAATCCAGTGCATTTTCAAAACAATTTGAGTTCAGAATAATGTAGTCCTTTAAATATGTCTCTGTGTTTCAAATCAAGGTGGCTGGTTTATTGAAGGGTATTTTTTATTTAAAACATGAGAATGAAATCTATCCTAAAGATTTTTTCCGTTTTTTGATGATCTTTAAGATAAAGCAACATTTTGGGGAGATGTGTTATCATGGGATATTCGAAGGATTCTTGAAATTTCTAAGAAATCGATTACCAGTAAGCAACATCAGATCGGGGCACAATTTATCTGATAAAAACCAATCCTAAAAATCAGTGCCACTGGATATTCTGCAAAATAGCAGAAATCCCTAAACTCTAGCCTTACAATTCAAAAAAAAATAATTTCTAAAACTACTAAACAGCTTTGAGTAGCTGTTACAAAACTGATTTATCTTGCTAAACTTATGATTTGGGTTTTTTAAATAATTTAGTGCGTAAGCTATTCCGTATTGCGGGTGTGAGCGAGATTGGCGAATCAATCTCTTGCTTTGCTTGATTAGTGAGAGCACATTGCAACAACAAAAAAATAGTTTTCAAGAAATTTTAATACAAAAAGCTATTTTCTCACTCTTTTTGATAGGCAAAAATCAATCAACAAACAAAGAAAAATAAGGTGAAAAAGTCCACGTGCATTTGGATATGGACGAAGAATAACTTAATGCTAAGCCAGTGGTTCACGATGCAGATGAGGTTTCAACTACAACTACTCAATGCATATAGTAAGAGAACCCATGGCAAAATAGCTCACCTGAGCACATTTAATCTGCGAATTCGCTGACTTACTATCTCTCATCGTTTGATCTATTTGAAAATACAAATCCAGCGTTTCTCAAATACCGCAGATTCATTAGGAAATTGCAGCATTACCTTGGTAAAACAGAAAGGAAGAAAAAGGGGAAGCAAGAAATTGATAAAATATGGGTTTATTCATTATTTTTTGGACTCTAATACTTATGTTTAACTGAAGGATCTACTGACAAAAATGATAAATATCTGTTTTTCTTTATCTTACAAAACAATGAAAAAAAAACAATTTTTGAACCATATTTTGCTTTTCATTTAGGATCCGACTGGATCGTCTATGCAAATCAAGTTGTTTACTAGCAAGTTAACGACCACTAGCGGTTGTATTTAGACAATCAGGCGATCTTCGAGGCTTGTCTGGAGATATGGCTTCAAATGAGAAGAGAGTTCGGAAGAAAACAAAGTATCGACTAGACAAACGAGCAAAGCATGGTGCTAGAGGAAGAAGAGGAAGAGAAAAAAGAAGGCAGAAGAAACAGTGAGAGTTCATCTGGTGATGGATCAGCTTAAAAGCTCTTGGAGATAAATTTTTCAATGTTCGAGGAAAACGAAATGTTCGAGTAATTTTCAAGCAAATTTGCTGCATACTTTAGCCTCTACGTGACAGGTAATGAGAAAACAACAAAAAGGGGGGAGAGAATGAATGAAGTTAAGGGACAAAAATGATCTAAATATTTGGGGGGATCAAGGCGAAGTTGCTGCTTTTGGAAAAGTAGAATAGAGAGAGAGGGAAGTTTCTTCTATTTTTTAATTCAATATGATGTCATAAAGATTAGATCAAAAGGGATAAATATTACCTCCAAACGGATCTTTAATTAGCTGTAATAAGCTAAATATCCTAGAGAAATGTTAAGACCAAAGGGGAAATATACAGAATAATTAACCAAAAGAGTTATTTTTTGGTGCAGTTTTTTAAAATTCCCTTTCTCTTTGTTTCTCCCCAATCTACAACAATTGTTCGATCTTTCTAATCTCTTGTTCCTTTAGGGAAATGCCTTTAAATATAATCGATTTGTTTGTGTTTTTCTTCCATAGACTCTATGACTCAAAAGCCAGTTCTCCATGGATTTTTCCTTAGCGCAATAGAAACATGGAATTACATTCTTCGAAATCCAGCTAAAGTTAGGCCTCGCTCAGATTCCTTCAAGCAAGTTTTCGATGATTACAAGAAAAAGTAATAAATTTTTCAAATCACTCATACAATTCACAGGATCATTTGTGATTTATCTGATTATTTTTGTTTGTCTTTGTCTATTAGAATCATCAAGCCTATCATGGTGGTATCTCAGAAACTTACTGGGATATTCACTTAAAAGAAGTAGCAAGTTCCTTAACAAAGATAATTAAATGAACAAACAAATAGTAATAATAACCCACATGCCTCCAATAATGAAATGAATGGAAATCTCTTGAGATCGTTTACAAATTTCACATAAAATATCAATAATGGTAAGATATCACATCATATCAAATTTATTCCTGACTTTAATATGCATTTGAATTTGAATTACAAGAGGAAGAAATGCTAGAAGAAAAAATGAAGCAGCTTTAAATCAAAGAGGGCTCTGCAACGGCCACTACCACTAACATCAACACTATTAAAAATACTGCTACAACAAATACTAACCCTGAAAATAGCGTGACAGTGAAAAAAATAAATGGTTTAGGTGAAAAACCCTTAGACAGTGCAATTATGAAATTTGCTTAATAATATCTTCACTCGATCGTGAGTAAATCCGAGAAGCAATGGCAAGTTGCAAGGGGGTTTGTTACAAGTATCATTGAAGTGAAATACAATAACTTACAGGAATACGCGAATAACATGAAAATCAGGTTCTTATAGCCTGCATAAGAGTTTTATAATTCTCTCTTGGACACGTATATTCTCTTCAAATCGAATAATTACACAAATGTAAGGACAACAAACATAAACATTTTCTAGATTGTTTTAAAGGTTTTTGAGAGAAATTCTTGCCTTCTCTTCATGATTGTTTTGGCTCAATAGATTTCGTTCAAAGACTTTTTAGAAAAGACTAAAATGAATCTTGGTAGCAAATGGAGTGAAAAGTAAGATACAGATAATTCAACCACTCACTTGTCAAAAGATAATTTTTACGTTTTTTTTTATCCTTTAGCTTGATCCTTCCAACATAGGTGTTCTTCTAGACACTGATTCTCCAATGGAACTCTATTCTTGAGGAGAACTAAAATGCAAACAAAGATGATGAAACTGTAACTGGATACGTTTATTTAGTTTTGAAATTGAATTAATAAATATTTTGGATACTCTCAGATAATTAGATTATTCGTGTAAAGAGTGAGAACCAAGATGGCTGACAGTTGGGATGAGAATATTGTCAAGAAAGCACAAGAAGGAATAGAAGATTGAAAATAGAGTCAAAATGAGTTAATTAACCCATAACAACAAGTAATAAAATGAGGAGAAGAGAAACTGTGCGAAAAAGGAATGTGAGATAGACAGAAATATCTATTAACTCATGTAATTGAAAGGGCATCGAAAAAATTAACTATTATCATACAGCAAGGATAATGATAAAAATAACATAATTTTTTAAATATATCTTAGCAAGTGAAGGAGAAAACTAAACAAATATTAAGAAAAAACAGGAGATTTATGGCGAAAATAAAGTATTTTCAGCAAAATAATCTGTCTGTAGTTTCCAAATTATGTTTCTATTTAACTTTGCTTGTTTCTTGAATTCTTTATTTTCTTCTAAAATCTAACCAATTCTTTAATTTATTGACCGATTCTATAAAGTACATAAGTAGACAATGCCTTTTAACTATTTAGAGGAAAAGAAAGAAAAAGAGGGTGGAAAATTTCTAGCAGAAATGGTTAAACTACAACATAAATTCTTGGCGATTTTTACAAATATTTGTGATTGGCATCCAATCCATATTTTTTGCTTCTGCTATGGCAAATCAATCTAGAATAACTAAACCTTCCTCCGTAAAAGCGGAGTGGAAATAAGCCAATTGAAAAGCAGCTTGAATTTAAAAACAAAATCTAAAAGTGTTTTAAGATGTTAGGAGATTAGAAATGTCGCACAGTTGTGTCTTGTTTTGTATGAAGAGAAGCTTAGATGTGCTATGCTCATGGAGGTAATAATAAAAATAAGTTTTCTTTCGGGTGATTATATCGGTTTAGTAGAGTATTTTGAGCTTTGCTAGCTATTATAAGAATAAATTTGGGAAATAATAGCATCAAATGATGTCCCTGTTAACCTTCAGTTCTATCAGTTTCCTTCAAGAAAGAATTTATGATGACTGTAACAACGCGTTCTTCAGCTTTTCTTCTTGGTAAATCTTCTCCCATTGTTGGATGTTGTTTTCACAGTTTTTAACAATCTATTTGAATTCAGGTCCAGCGAATTCCGCTAATGCACTGTACAATGGGAGGACGATAACTTTAGCGAAATTCCCTTCTTACTTGGCGATGATCTCCATGGATTCTAATCCAACTAAGTACGATGTGACAGGTAATCCAAGATGTTCTTCTTCTTTGACTTAAAGTGTAAATTCCTTGCAAATTCTAAAACTCCAATCTTTAGAAAGCGAGAATGATTTAGTTTGCCCAGTTAGATCTGCAACATGAACTAAGAATCCGCACATGAGCTTTTTGTCTGCTTCATTTTTGACTAATTCCGTGCCATCTTGTTTCAGATAAGTGAGTTTTATCTCAAATTGTTTTGTGAGTTCTTAATGTTTCTTCATGTCAGTGGATAAGATGTTAGAAATGGAATATTTTCTGATTGTCTTGACTTCTTCGTTGGATAGCTATTCGAAAATGTTGTGCTTCTGGAGTATCCGGAACAATGTAGAAGAATGATGATTCTCTAGCACCTAAGGAAAATAATCGTGAATTCAGGAATCAAAACATATTATTTTTTTTTAAAATTTCTTGTTTTTTTTCTTTCGATTTTACTGATTCATCGTTGTATTTGATCGCTAGTTTTGAAAGAGTGGCTACTTCGAACGCATTCGTGCGTCCAGTGTGAGATACATCATGTCCCAATGCAGAAAATAAAAGAGTGAACTGCTCGATGAAATCCAGATATTTCGACAGGAATTTTCCATTGATAAAGAAGAATGTAGCTTAAGAAACTGAAAAAAGATAATATTATCAGAATAAATCAAAAGTATTGTCTTCAGCCCAATAACATTATTATGACTAATAATAACAATTCTCATCATTTTTTAATGTTACCAGCGATGGCATGTTGGAAATTGTGGAAAGGATTGTCTCGCTTATCGTATTTGTACTGTAATACCAGAAGGAATTTCTGGAACACTTCCTTATCGATTCGAAGCTTATCAACGAATCCTGTTAGATGGAACATCGCCCATGAAACTCGTATTTTATCTTCGACAGTGATCACTTCATTGTATGGGAAATCCCAGGAAGTTAAGTCATCAATGTCGTTTTCATGCAGGACAAACAATTCCTTTGGAACTAATACAAATAATAAAAAGGAAAGTTTAAGTATGAAAAAAAACATAACAATAGCTAAAATAAAATAGCATATTTTAAACCAGTTAATAATACATAAAAGGTTATTATTTTACCTGCAGCACCATTAATACATCCAATTTAACTCGTGCTGCCCTATCTCGTGATGCTCTCTTGGAATTTCGGGATAAGTGTGGACATTCTTGGCTTGAATTTTCTAGAGAAACAAGATAAAAAAAGAAAAAATATATGGTTTAAATCATAAAGAATTTGTGCTAAAAATGTAATATTGATTTGTTGGTTTACATTGGGAGATCAGTGTGGTAGTATTCCACAACGTAGGAATCTTTATATTAATCTTCAGTTATCTGTATTTTTTGAGTGGAAGAATTAATGTATTAGCAAGGGAATTCTCATCTTTAAAAATAATGTAAAAAACTACATCTAATTAGGTGGAAATTTTGTACTCTATGCTTTTCTCCTTCAGGAAATTCATCAAATCCTACGGGGAATAATTATCTTACAAGCTGTAGTGTTCTATCAGATTCGCACAGGATTTCTCTATTTCTAGTAGGAAATTCTTGCGACTTTTTCCACCCTTTTAAACTTGTTTCTCATCTTGATTGCGGTTTTTATCGTCAGTGAGGATCAAATATGAATCGATTTGATTGAATTGGTTTCGAAGGGGAATTATATCGATTTGATACTGCTTCTAATCGACATTTCCAAAGTTTTTCTCACCATGCTCGAGCTCATCAATTACCTTGCTAATCAGCCCCTTGTTCTCCTCTTCGAAGATAATGTTGTCGAGGAGCAATTATTCACCTAATTGGTAGTTATCCGGGATGTGGATCAAGCTGTTTTTCATTTTTTTTACAAAATAAGTTATTTGTGTGAATTAACGCAGTAAATGGATAAGATGATAAGCTCAAGATCTTTTAATTTTTTGAATAAAGAGCGAAGAATACTCATAGTCAGCTGGAAGTGGTTGTGGTTGATAGATAAGTTATCTCTTTTTGTCGAAAAGGAAAAACATAGATTGCTGATTTTTCGTTTCGATGATTTGCATAGTGTATTCTTTGGAGCTAAAGTTCGATATCATGCTAATGAAATATCGCCATTGTTTAGTAATCTGCAGATACATGAAAATAAATGAGCTAATTTATTGGAGAAGCATACAAAATTGCTTTTTTTTCATTTTAATTATTTTTTGATTACTCTTTCGACGAAAGTGAAGAGATTCAGCTTGAAATTAGTGATGAGAAGTACAAATTGCACGAACTTTGAATCACCAATCGGAATGAAAATCTTATTCTACTCTGTAATGATATCCCATTAATTAGCTGTTGAAGTATCCCCTGGAGGATGGAGAATCTCACTAGTTTTAATAACATCAATCAAAATACATTTCAAAACCAACACATGTACTATTAACTTACCATTCCGATTGAAGGTGAAACTGTGTGAGCTCAGCTATGACACTTTTCAAGATCTCAAAGGAGTACCTAAGATATTAGAATTTCGTCATGTAGAGAGTCGACAAGAAGTTTTCTTTTGTGAGCTTGAAATTCGAGAAATCATTCACAAGATCAAACATAAAATTGAAAATCATAAAGCAGCTCTTAAAAGGCAATTTCAGAAAGAATGAGAACTAAATCGATGACATCTCAAAGATAAAGAATATCTCGTTGGTGAGTTTCAGCAGGAAATACTTTTCTTTCTGGAAATACTGCGCGAACATCTCCAAGTCAGCTCTCTCTTAGCTGTTGGAGACGACTTCTTTTTTGCCTTCTCCAAGGAGAAACGATTTTAATTCCGCTTGAACTTTCCTCAAATCTTCCATGGGTATCTTTTAGTATTTTTCACAAAAACCAATAAAATAACTGTATTTTTTTGATACATTTATACCAATTAAAAGATAAAAATCACAAAATAATAATACATATTCATAATAAGTTACTAAAAATGTAAAACTGAGCCTATTTGTTGCAGACTAAATTAACAAAAAACAAATCCCGCTGAATTATAATCATCACTTACATTGAATTGCTCTTTTGTCGAGAACATCTGCACAGATTCGACGTTCTTCGGATTTGAGTAGATAATTGTCAGGTTCTATGCTGAGAACGCTGTAGAAAGCAGATTCCGAAACAAAAACAACGATTTGTCTTTGTTAAGATTCTTCTGGTTCAGCACGTAGATGCGAAACTTATCTAATGCTCTGATTTTTTACTGCAAAAAACAAAAAGAACCAACATGGAAACTCTTTCAAGGAAATAATCTTATATTTGAGTTTTCCATATGCAATCCTCTTACTTTAAAAGACTGGATACGCTCCTCCAGACTGTTGAAGAGACTTTGCTCTGTGTTGTACATGTTAGAACTGTTTTAAGTTGAACCATTCCTGTTTATGCAGAAATAACAAAAAATCAAAACAAAATCAACGTTTTTGCAAAATTTCAGTGCAATTAAATGAATTGATGGTTCAGATTCTTCCATTGTTCTTTTGATTATCTTAATCATTGCAAATTATCATATGAAGTTTATGGTACGTTTGTTTCTTTTTGGTAGGGTAGAAGTCATTAATGACTTTAAGCGTGTTGAGCTTATTTTTGATCTAATTGAGCTCACTGAGTTCCTCTAGGGTGAGCTCCAAATTGCTGTTCGGAATGAGATCGAGTTGCTTGTTTGATTGCCTCAACAATTCTAGCATAATCTGCTTGTTCGTCTTGTTGCTCATCTCTCACTCCCTACTAGCACCCACACAAGCTCACTAAGCTACTTTTCTGTTTTATTTTTTTTCCTATTTAATCTTTTATTCACGCACACAGTTTTAACAATACTACTACTTAATCTTATCTTACCCACTGTTTCTTTGAGCAGCGCTTTCCTCTTTTTTAATCAAAAAACTAAAAAATTTCGAAATTTCTCAAGCTTTTTACTTACAAAAAGGCAGCATTTCATATGACAATCAAACGAAGCGAATCATAAAATGGCTCATTATGATTGTAGGAAAGCTTCCTAAAAAAGCGCTTGTCAAAAAGATGATATGCTAAGAGAGTTTATGTAAAACAAGCTAGGAAAAAATTTTCTAATTTTTAGATTGCATATGTTACATTTTCGGCAAAGATTAGTCGTATTAAAAAGAAATTCACTGTTCTTCTTTGCTGTCTTTAATTTGTTGGACAGGTGATTGATTTCTCGTAGTTTCACTTAGAAACGTATCTTTCTGGCGTTGATTCAGGGATTAAGCTTAACTCTTTTTAAGGGTAAAAAATCCAGATTGCGTTAAGACAAAAAATATTGATTCTTTAGAGGAATAATTGTGACTCTTAATAATTTTTTTTAACTCAGTAAAAAGCTCAAATATTAAGGGAATTGAGCTATTGACCTTGAATAGATGAATATTTAGTGTGTCTTATGGTCAAATTTCTTAAATATAAACACAAATATTATCGAAAAATATTGGGAATATCAACAGAAACAAGTGCTTACTCTATTCTGATTCAAGCACTTGGAATCCCATGAACAAATAATCAAATGGAAATAAACTGTCCACCTCTCCCCTCCCTTCTCCCCAGACAAATATCTTTTTATATTAAGATCCTAGTTTTTCTTACAGTATTTTATCCCTCTCAAGAATACTTCTCGAGAGTGAAAGAACTTCCCATATTTCTCCTCAAGTTAAATGAAGGAAATAGTTCTTTCTTTATTTTAAAGTTCTATTTCCATTGAAATTAAATGAGAAATGCTATTATTAAGGATAGTAAATCATAATAAAAAATAAATTTTTATAAAATAGTTTCAAAAATAAGAGAGAAATATCAATAAAAAGGCTCTTGAAATATTATTTAGTTACTGATCATTTAGTTTTCTTCTTTTTTAGGCATGTTAATGCTTCTGATTTTTACACATGCTATTTGAGAAGGTAAGGGAATTGAAAAGAAGATAGAAAAATAGGTGAATAACGAGCAAATATAATCTGTTTACCGCCAAAAATGATATCGAAAAATAATAGATTCTTATGATCTTCTTCTGCTAATAACATAAAATAAAATTAGAAAAAGCTTCTCTTCGCTTTTATATTAGATTTGTAGCTAGTAATTTGAACAATATGATAGGAACTAGAAACATTAATCATTTTAGTGTATGTTTTTGATGCTCTTCGAGTGCTTTAAAATATTTAGGATCAACTAATCTGATAAGATATCGAAGGGTTTGAAATAGTACCCAAGTCAATTAATCAACAGATCAAATGACTTGCTATTTTGGAAGTCAATTCAAAGAGAAAATAAATATAATTAGATCAAGGGCAAAGTTACTGATTTCCCAAGTGAAAAATTGAAGCCAAAACAAACAGTTTTTCCTTAAAAAGTAAAAGGGAAAACATGTATTAAAAAGGCAAACCGAAAAATACAAAAATATTGGGAATAGAATGAAGACGAAGAAGGAGATTGAAGAAGAATTAATAAATAAAAAGTTTTCTTTATGTCTTTCCCCTGTTCATTTGAGATCACC
>Ga0302271_10002483_pt1 | contig 16543 bp, 9 predicted proteins | sample III_Bog_N1_1_FD_198767 | JGI IMG/M metagenome (GOLD analysis project Ga0302271, IMG submission 198767) | Peat permafrost microbial communities from Stordalen Mire near Abisko, Sweden - III_Bog_N1_1 | ecosystem: Environmental > Terrestrial > Soil > Wetlands > Peat | place: Sweden: Abisko...
TTTTTTTATGTCTATTAAACAAAATTCAAGTTTAGTTTACATGCAATTTTAGATTTATTTTTGTTACTTAATTGTAAATGATATCATTAGATGTCTGTTTGGTGGTATTGAGCTCGCTGAGAGTCTTTTGAAGTGTTCCTTGTTATTTTAGATCGATAACAGATATTAACCCTTCAATATTTATTCTTCACCTTTTTCAATCTCTTCTTGTTCATTTCCTCAATATTTATCATATTTATGTCGATCTTTCTCAGATTTGGAAAAAATTCCCCCACTTTATTGCAGATTAACTTAAAATAATTGAAATTAATTATCTTTACCAATAAAACACTTTGATTTATCATTTTTAATTACAAGGTGTGGAAAGTGAGTAAGTTTCACTCACTTCAATAGTGTTCTCTTCTTTTTAATTACCTTCTTCCATGAAACTTGGGGTTTTTTGAAGATTCATTTCATTGCCAAAAAATAACCCAATCAATTTATCTTTCTTTTCGTTTATGTCTCTTTTAACAATTAATGGTTTATCAGTGATTTTATGCTGAGAGTATGAATATTAGAGTTATTACAAGAGAACCAATAATTAATTACTTGATTCCCAATTTGAGTATCCAAAGAATACAAGAGACAGATAAAGATTACTTAAAATGTTTCTTGTCCTTTCTCAAAAATGACATCAGAAAATATGCATTTGTAAAGAAATATCCGCAAATATGATTGCTATTCGAAAAATAGTTCCTTCGTTAATTGATTATTTTGGGAGCTATTCTTAGTTATCAGTCAGGAAAGCAGAAGAAAAAGAGAGAACTGATAGAATAATTATTAGATTTATTGAGAGAAAAAACAAATAAATCGTAGAGGAAACGCTTAAAAATAATGGTATGTTAGCTTCAATAGAAAAATTGACAAATAATGCAGCTCATTTTTGAAATAGGATGACGATGAGATGGCAAAATAAGCTAAGTTAATGGAAGAAAGAATGAAAAAAGGAGGAAAGAAGAAGGTTCTTATCCCTGGAAAAGCAGGACATGATGTAAGAACATATGAAAAGATGAAATAACTTATTTTGTTTAACAGAAAAAGATATTCGATTCAGCTGACTATTACAAGGATCAAGAGGAAAAGGATAAACACAACAATTGAACAGTTACAAATGACAACGATTATTCGACTTTTCTTGATTTCTTTCAAAGCAAGACGCATAAGTTTCAGGCATTTTCAGTTGGACGCATTTTTATTTACTTTTTTTCGAAAAAACAACCATTGATTAGAGTGTGTGTATTCTTGGTTACTAATCTTTGAGCTTAAATATTTTGTTGCTATTATTATATGTGAACATTATGAAATGCTCAAAATAAACATAGAAAATTCATTTCACAGATAATTAGAGCAGAATTAGAGACGAAATAATACTTAAAAAGAAATTAAATGAACAAATATTTATGTTCTGTTTGATGAAATAGTAGTATTATGATTGACAACTAAAAAATAATTGCTAAATATTTAGGAAGAGACAGACACACACAAGGAATAAGTAATAAAAAGATAAAAAATATAAACAAGAATGAAAGGGAATAGTTTAAAGAAAGAAATGCCAAAAGGCTGGAAAAGCTTGGAACGTTCATTGTGATTTGATGATCGCTTCTTTTAGTTCAATTTTTATGTTTAATGGATGCAACTGTTTGTTAAAAAAAAATAGTATTATTAAATGAATAAAAATCAATAAAAGGGTTTTGAAATGATGAAGTACGTTCTGAAGGATTTAGATTGAATCTTGCAGCATGTTTCGTTATGAAATTATCATCTTCTTTTGCCATTTCTTAGATTTTATCTTTTTAGTTTAAAAATTTATTTTCTTTTGCTGTCCGCATTGTCTCAGCTGATAAATAATCGCTAGTTGAGTAGTTCTGCGGGTGTCTCTAAAGTTGTGCTTGCTGTAGTTAGTAGTTCTGCTGCTAAAGCAGTTATATTTAAAGCTGATTTTAATTCATGCGCTCATCGTAATTTCCTGATGTCATTTTGCCTCCTGGATTTTTATAAAAATCATTGACAGTTAATCTTTATTTAGCGCCATATGTAGAATTCGTGAGAATCTATCCTTTCGAATAAAAGCTGCTTCTGAAAGCAATGTGATTTTCCATAGTCGCATCGGAATCGTAAGGCTAATAGACTCCACTTTGCAGATTCATATGTTATTAATTATTTTTCCTCCCTGTTGTGTAAAATGTTTTTCTAATTCCAAGTTCTTCATCAACAGATTCCGTGGATTCTCCAACATCTTTAGAGACACATCTTTATTGAAAATTCCCTCCATTAGATTTTCTTTTAAACGCTTAAAGTGGGCTCTAACTTCGATTTGTTTTCCTTCCTGCTGATATTCCTTAGATATTCCCTGGGTATTAATATCCATTTGGATTATTCTAGTTTGAATCAAACAAAATAACTCGATTATTTTTCCATAAAAAACGAAAGAGAAATTGTTTCTTTATTTAACAGCACTTAATGCAATACCTGTGATTGATTTGTATTAGAGGCATAAAAATTATGGGAAGTTGATGAGGAAGCAACAAAAGACATTGCATTAGATCCACCAGATGACTATTGAGAAACAGCAGCAATCGGTTTGTGTATCGTTTTTCTAAAGTACTTTTCTCTAATTTTTTTTTGAATAAAATCATCAGCTTTATCTTCTACTTAAATTTCATCTTAATGAGACCTCTAACTACCTTAATTTTCTTGCAATTATCTTGGTTATCTTTGAATATCTTGATATCCTTTTTGTTATTTTTGGCTCTCTTCTAGCTCATTATTCATTGATATATTTGATGGAGAACATATTCGTCCTTGTTTTTTCTTCTTTTTCCTCCGATGTTCAAGTTCTTCTTCTTCCTCTTCATCACTTTCCTCGTGAATCTCAAAGGCAGTTTAATTATAGCCAGTTGTGTCTTCCTCTTCTTGTTCTGCATGATCTAATTCCTTGAACAATTGAAAATTAAAAAATATTTATTTCTAAAATGATGCACAATTCGAAAGTAAACCCCCCTTTTAAATAGTCTCTTTATCTCTATCATTCCCTCAATGCTTGTTCAATTCTTTATTTCTCAAGTACCTCTTGGCGATTTATGTCTCTCAATGATCCTTCTTCTTGGTAACCATTTTTTAGTTAATTATCCTTCGAATATTGTACTTCTGCTAAATTTTATCTCCCTGTAGATGTTTCTTCATCTTCTATGTTAGATCCAGTGTGAAAATACTCCTCGAGAGTTATTCCCTTCTAAAATTAGTTTTAAACTGTCTATTTATTGAATCCAGAATTAGTTTAACTCATTTATTAGTTTGATTCTAATTTATCTAGTTGCTCTCCCTCTCTCAATTGTCCCTTTTTTGAGTTATTCTACGAAGGTGACTATTCAAATTATTGTTATTGCTATTATTGCTCCTAAAGTGGTTTTCTTGATCTCCCTGACGCTTCTTGGATTCGATTTTATCTGAAGTTAAAACCTGTTGCATTCATCTGATTCTATTGTTATGCATATGACTACTTTCCTTGTTGTTCTGAGCTATCATTTGGATGAAAACTTGTAAGGGTTTTATTAAATTTCCCTACACGCTAACACTTTGATGTCTCTGGTCGATCCTATCTCAAACAATTATCGATTAACCCAACAATATTCACTTTTTAACATATTGAATAATTCCTCTTATTATTTTTAAAAAGGTCTATCTTTGTACCTCTTACAATTGAAGAATCGCTGAATCAACATTAGAAATCATCATTGAAGAAATAAGAAAAGAGCTGTTGCCCTTCCTGGCAATGTTGATGAAGCTAAGCAAAAATGATTTTGTTTTCTGACTGCTTATTTCAGAAAGTGGAAGTTCCAGATGTTTAATTCTCTTGCTCCTTTTATTGTTAAATTTCTTCGTTCCTCCCCCTTGATTCTCTGTGTCTTTGAGAAGTGCATATTCAACGTTGATCATAATCAATCTCCCTCCAAAGTAATCTAATATACCTGATGAAAAACTGTTCAACGCTTTAATTTGCTTAGTTGTTCAATCAAATGAATTTTTGTGCTAGTTCTGTTGTATGTTTTTCATTCATTAAGATTAAAATAGTTTCGTTTCTCAAAAGAATATTATTTTTAAGATAATATCAGATAATTAATAATAACAATAAATTAGATTTATTTTTTTAATAAATTGTCTCAAAAGGATAATTTCTCAATTATTTTCAAATTAGAAAATGGGTTGTCCTTTAATTCGACAACATTAAACCTAAAAATGTGTAAGCAAAGATATTATAATAGCCCGACATTATTAACAGGAGATATTAAGGGAGGGAGGATATTAAAATGCGTTTTTTCGTTGGAAAATCGAAATTTCACTTATTAAAAGGTAGTGCACATTCATGCATTAATAAAATATCTGTAAATAAAACAAAAATATAAATTAAAAATTTGACCTGTTGGAACCAGCAAAATGGCTGAATCAAACTTGTATCTTGATATATCCAAGACATTGGACTACTCGAATACCTCCAAAGAGCGTATTCAGCAACTTATTCTCTCTAAAGACAGTAGAACCTTCGCAGCATTTGGAACCTTCGTTAAAGACAGAGAATCAGCTTTCCAAGAAGCTCAGAAACTTGCCAGCTTGGAGAAACTGAAGAAAGAGCTTGATATCCTTCTGTTTGGGAAAAATACTTCAGACTTCACTCAAGTAAAGACTCAGCAGTTCACTAAAGTTACCAGCAACAATGGAGTTCAATCCGCGACGTCTTACTAATTCAACACCTATTCGCCCCCTACAACTACAACATTACCTGGTTCCTCGAACACACTAAACATCAACTCTGCTGGAAATCTTCCATCATTCCAATATAGTTCTTCTAACTTAACTGCACCTTAAACTCAGCCTTTTGTCGGAAGCTACTAGGTAAATTAGAGCTGTTTTTGGATTATTTTTGATATTTTGTTTTGACCATAGCAATCAAATATCCCTTCTAGCAGTGGAAACGAGGACTATCTGAAAAACTTGATGGCTACTGTGAATAATAATACTGATGAAAAAGTCAAGAAATCTAACAAAAATGTTAGTAGAAACACAGCCGATGATGATGATGAAGAAGAAGTCAAGAGAGCAAGGAAGAAAGCTGAAAGTGAGTTTAACCTCGATAAGCGCATTCAAAATGTCAGAGAAAACAGGAAAGCTCAAATCGACTAACCTATTACTGATTCTGTTGATAAAATCAGAAAAGAACAAGAACGTCTCAAAGTATTCAAAGAGAAATATGTGCGAGACCAACCACTTGCACCAGAGCTGTATAAACTCTTCTACGATGCTGTCGATGAGCTTGATTTCGCTGGGTTCCTTTCTCTCCGAAATAAACTCAATTTAGATGAAGTCAATATCAAATAAGTTGTGAAATAATAGAGACAGGATCTAACTTCTGGTTAAAAAGCAGTTGGTGTTAATATCTGCTAATACTTAGAATTCATGAAAGCCTTACACCTTCAAGACGAAGATATCTACTATCTCTTACAGGTTTTGTTTTATTTACAATAAACTTTTTTTAATTAAGAATTTTACTTGAATTCAAAACTGTATTTTAGTTCTTTTTCCAATTCAATTCTCCACTTTTACATCATTCAAAGTATGAACCCACTCCCCACCCCTTCCCCCCAAATTATAAACTTGTTAATTTTCTTTTAATCTAAATAGATCTTCTTCTACTTGGACTTCAACAACAATGGTGTGCTCGATTCAGATGAAATTCTTCTAGGGTTTGTTATGCTCGGTCATTCCTCTGAAAAAGAAAAACTTGAGGCTGCTTTCTATGTTGTCGATGAAGATGGCTCATAGACTCTAAGTCTGGAAGAAATGGTTAAATACATGCGGTGTGTTATCCGTATGGGCGATGGAAGAAAGTTTTTATATGAAGATGCATTTGAACACGAATTCCTTATTGAAAAGATAGCTACTGCAGCTGCTCTCACAATCTTCAAAGAAATGGATCTTGATGCAAATGGAGTGGTCTCATATGATGAATTCATTGTATGGCATAATCTACATGGCAAATAAGTTGAAGGATTGAAAGAAGAAGAAGACAAAATCAAAGGATTACTCAAAGTAGCATCGGGAATCAGAAAAGATATGCTGCTAAAGTTTAATGCTTTCACGTAAAATAAACATTCTATTCTTAAATTTTGTTGATGACAAATGTCCTTCTTTTTTATATTAGACTATGCAATGATGAGATCAACGAAATCACGAGCAAACGACTTAGTAAAGTGCTGAATTCAAAGATCAACGAATCCAGCGTTAAAGCGTTTAGAAAGCTTCTCTGTTTAGATAGAATTTCATTTACTGAAGCAGCGATATTCCTCAGAGATTACAAAGTCTCTGAAAGACTAGGATTTGGATCCTTCTTAAGCTTTTTAAAAGATCTGTATACTCACTGCAATTTGAAAGTAGATGTCACTCCCATCATGGATGTAAGAAATTTCATTAAATTGTTTGAAATGTGATCTAATTAACCTGTTTCTTTTGCAGACAATAAACGAATTCTACAATGCAATCGATCTTGATTCTAACGGATTCGTGGAATGGAACGAAATCTTAGGTGCATTTAGTTTGCTGTGTATTGGAACAGAAAACGAGAAAATCAGAGGAATCTTCCATGTATTCGATGCTAACGAAGATGGAATTCTTCAATTCAATGAAATGTACACTCTATTCCTTTCTTCTTTCAACTTGATTTTCTTGAGGAATCCTGAATCAGAAATAGCTAGATAAGATCCAAAGAAACTTGCTTTCTCAATGGCCATATCTTCTTTCTCAGATAATCAGCTTGATCCATATGTGAATGGTCTTGATGAAGACACTTTCACAAGATGGTATAAAAATTTTGATTTAATTTGAGTAATTTGTTAGATTCGTAATAAATTCAATGTGCGTGTGTTAACATTTATTGTTTATTATCCTTGGTTTCTGCTTGCTCAAATATTTCTTAAAATCTCTGTTGGCTATCGACCTTGCGTACTACTGTACTTTTTTCTACAACACTAAAATCAGTTTTCCAGCATTTTGGTTGCTCGTAAAAAACTCAAAAATTAATTAATTTCCAGCATTTTGAGAGTTTGAATAAGGGTATCGTTTCCTTTTTCTGCTAATTTTGTTTTGTTTGTTAATTAACTTGTCTGCACTAGATTACTATCTCAATCTAGTATTTTATCTGTAATTATATTTGACAAAGGCAAATAAGATTGCTTTGTGATTCAGATGGAAAACACCTAAATTAATCTCTCTTTGAGTCGGGGATTATTTTGAAAGGCCTTTAAGTAATTTTGTTTTTAATCTTTGTTTAAGAGGACGGTTGGAGCAAACAAAATAGAAAAACAATGGAAGGATTAGGAAGTGAGTGTAGTTTCTATGATTTCTTACTTAATAAAAGCTTACAGACTCATAGTCTAAGAAATCTACATGGAGCTGTTAGTTAAAATGATAATCTTCCACTTCATTTAAACATAAAAGCTGCTGAAGTTCGTAATGAAATCGGAAATGATATGAATCCTCTTGAAATAATTGCATCTAAGAAAATCTAAATTATTGTTCTTCCCAGTGCAGATCGTGTCATGAGATTAGCAACGCATCCTTAGAAAATTGATTGGAGAGCATTTGCTTAAGAAAAAGATTTCAAATAAGTTGTTGAGAGATCAAAGAAAGAGTAATATGCTGATGATTGTGTAGTCACTAGTTAAGGATCGAAAACAGATAGAAAAAGCACATCATACCAACGCTAGCAAGAACAACTTTAAAACCAAAAAAAGATATGGACAACAGAAAATAAACTAAAATTTGTTATGGCGGAGAAGATTGGGTTTGGTGAGATTTAAAAAATGCACAGACGATTCTTGACGTAAAAAATGAAGAGCTCGTTTTGGTAAGAAAGAGCTTAGAAAGGTTATGTGCGTCGTGTAAATAGTGGTGAAGATTGTACGCCTTAAAAATCAGATTAAGAGTCATTTCCTGAGGAATAGAAGTCTTTAACTTCACGAGAACCTAGTGAGAAAATAACTCCTAAGCCTGGTAGTAATAATATTCTAGATAACAAAACAATCGAAGAAGAAGCTAGTAGTGATCATTCTGCAAGTCAAAACCTCTTTGACAGAAATATATTCTTCTCAGAGAAAGAATTGGAGCTTCAATAAAAATGGGAAGACAATAATCTAAATGTGCTACCTCAATAATTACGTGTGATCAGTGAAGGCTAGGAAAAGGTATTAATCGATGCAATCTGCAAATAAGAAAAGTTTTAGCTAGTAGATTTGTTTCCTAGTGACCGAATGCAGCATGAAGTCAGAAGGGTACCCTTGAAAGATGTTGAATTAAAGGATTTTGATAGATAAAAGTTTGATTTGAATAAGAAAATTGAAGAAAAAAGAAAGAAAAATGAAGAAAAGAAATAAATACCATTAGATAGATTAAAACAAGGAATAGTTAGAGAAGAGAATGTGCTTCCTTAAGGAGAATCAATTCAAAATATCAGCATTATCAGTTAAATACGAGAAGCAGGTTCAAATGAAATTGCAAATCATCCTCTAGAAATTCCTTTAATTACACCTTAGCCAATCAATTAATCTCAAGAAAATTCGAAAATATCTAAAATCGTATCAGAACAATAATTAAAATAATAAAAGTTAAGAAAAAGGAGGCAAGAGAATGCTATTAGCTTGAAGAGAGTTATGAAAGATTCCGAAGCAAATAGTCTTCTTTTCTTGAGAGAAAAATGCATAGGAAGTATGGATATTAACCTGCATAGCACCTTTTAGTAGATTTCAGGTGGATCCAGAATGCAAGAAAAGTCTTTTATGAGATCCAAAAGTGGAGATTTACTTCAATCAAAAGAAGAAATGAGTGCCTATTCTAAAATAGTTTAAACTGAAAGAAAGTCCTTAGGAGCCGCAATAGAGTAATTAGAAGCATTTAAGCATAATAAAACTGTGAAAAATTAAATTTAAGATTCCAAGTCAACTAGACATAATTCCTAAGAGTTAAGTTTACCAATTGTATGTGAAACTAAGTTGTTTGGTAAGAAAAATAGCTAACTTTCAAATTTTACTGATAGACCTTGTATTTCGTTGAGTAAGAGAAATTGTAGTCCATTTTTAAGATCAAGCAACAATCTCAACAGCAGTTTATCATCAACTCCTTTATGCACTTCCAGAGTAGAATCTTCAATGAGTACTCCTTTAAAGAGTTTAAAGAGCTTAGAATCAAAAACAGAAAGAAGCAAAGAAATCAATAGATTTTAGTTATTAAAAGAAAAATTAGAAAACTAAAAATTCAAGAGACCTAAATTAAAGATAGAAACTAGTCGCATAAAACAAGCAGCATACATTGATTTGAAGAGAAATGAAGGTTTAAGGGATACTAAAAGTGTATCTAAATTGGACTCAGATACTTAAATAATTTTGGAAAAAAGTCATTTAGGATAAACTACTACAAGCTAAGATAAAATACTGTAGAGCATTAGAGAGCCTTAAATTAGGCCATTAGACAGCAAACTTAAGAATTTCAAGGATTCTTTAAGGATAAAAGAGTGTTTCTATGATTTCTATGGGAAATGTGTAAAGAATCAGAAGAAAGCTACAACTGATTCTGAAAAAATGGAAAAGAAAATCGTTCGAGAAGTTAAGAAGATCGACAAATGTTTAGAAAGACTGCAGAACAAGGAAGGCAAAAATATTTCTAATTTTTAAGAAGAATTCAAGAATTTCAAAGAAATCAAGATATTTAAACGAAGGCTATTTAATTTCGTTGTCAATGCAGTTCAGCCAGAGGATAGAAAACAAATCTTCGAAAAGTATTCCATGACGCACAGGAGAGAAATCGAAGAAGCATTTTCTCATTAATTGTAGAGATGAATTAATCCTTTTAAACTTAAAATACTATTCCTTGCATTTTTATATTTTCATCTTTGTGTGGAGTAAACAACAGAAATTGTACAAAATAACTCAATTAACACGCACATACACACAAAGTCAATAAAACTAATTTGGATGAACATGATTAACCATGTTATAGGAGAAATTATAAGGTTTTTATCTGATAGCTGCAGCTTCCATATCGTCGTTGAAGTCTTACATGGTCGGGATAATTTATCTACGTTTGAGGATAAAGTTTTTCTCTGAACTTAGTTCTCTCGGATCGAAGATAGAATTAACATTTTTAGCTTATTCCACGAATTTGATCGAGTTCGGGTCGACGGAGCTAGTGGAAAGTATGATTTAGTTGAGAATCTTTTTAGAAAGTTCTTCTTCAGCACTTAAATCTTCAAGTAATGTGTGTGTTTCATCTCGAACATAGCTGAATTGTTTGTCGATTTGTTCCATGAGGTTTTGTTAATCTGCTTAGGATTTGTAGAATCGACTCAGAGATTTAAATAGAACAGCAGAATTACGAAGAGTTCTCGATAAAAAAATACTTTTTTCAAGGCCTTTTCGTTTTCTATTAGTCATTTTGGCTACGCAAGCAAACATGCGGATGGCGACTCGCTTAATGATAGATCTTGTGTTTAATTTAGTCAATATCTGAATCGATTTTTCTTCTAGAGCTGATATTTTTATGCTTCTTAAAAGTGCTTCACAGAGCAAAGAAAGCATAAAAGTACCTGAAATAAACGATACTGCAGCGATTAATCGCCCATGAACGGTGACTGGATATCTGTCACCATAACCAACACTCGGAATGGAGATAAGCATCATCCAAATCGCAGTTGGATAATAGTTAAAGTCAAATACTTTACCCATATTTGCTTCATCTCTTATGAGAGGTCGTTCACATATCCTCACAGCATAACTCAGCATGAATAAAGAGATTACGTAGATAAACCAGAATACTCTCATTGGGTTGATCATCATATTGACTTTCACAATGAAAAGAGCGCTCATCTTCGTTGCGTATAAATTGCTTAAAAACAAATAATTTCGGTCGGTTTGAGTTTTAGAAGAAGAAAAAGAAGGGAAGATATTTAAAAATTATTACCAAATGCGGTTGACACTTTCTGAGTACCATTTTGTATTGGTGAGTAAAATCTTGATCATCAGAAAGAATCGGAGCATCATAACAAGAAGGAGAATCTCATTTAGATAGTGATACACTTCGATTTAGTAAAACTCAATAAAGAAATGAACTTTGATGTCTTGAAACCAAGGCATCGGAAATACCATGTAGACACTCATCTCAACAATCATATTCTTCCATTGTCCAGTGTTGAAAATGGAAGCATTGTTGCCGACTACTTTGGTTGCAATGATGAACTGATTCTTAGCCAAGTACGAAAAGTATGTCATTGTTACTACATTTAATCAAAACCCAAGTTTAAATAAGCAGAGGTGATATAGGTAGTTTGGGAATAATTAGGTTATGCGTGACTTACTTAGCATAGCTGAGCAGATCAGAATAATGTAAAGAAACCATTGAGCATAATAATCATTGACTCCCTTGAATTCAATCTCATACTGGTATTCAAAAAATACGATGTTGTTGGTTAGCAAATTGAAGAAAAGACATTTTCTGATTTTTGTTTTTACATCTAGAATCGCTACTGATTAGGCCATTACCATGAGCATCAGACGACACAACTCTAAGCACCTCATTTTCTCAAAGTAAAACTTAGACTCTCTTGCATCTTCCATTTTTTCTACTTTCTCTTCATCGAGAAGAAGCTTATTCACAAGTCTTAGAACAACAACATTGTGATTATTTAGCAATTATTTTATTACAAAAACTAAGCTATTGTTACCTCTTATACTCCAATAACTCTGGATCCATCTTGGTGGCACCAAAGCTAGGTTTCAGATTCGGATTATTGAGAAAAGCTGATTTCAGTTTGGATTCTTTATTATCCTCATTTTAAATGACTTAGTTGAACTATTTCATTTCTTTTTTGCTTTTTTTTGATTCTGAGTTTTCTTTTCAGCGTTAAATTATCTTGATAAAATCGTAGAAAAGTCCTTTGAATATCTCAAAATTAAACAAAAAAAGCAAGGAAAAATGAGATTCCGAAAATAACAATTAAACGATTTACTAAGCCATAAAACGGTAGACAGCTTACATATTGCGAAAAACTTTTTAAATGAAGAAAAAGAAGAAATAATGAAGTTTTTTACATAAAAAAATCAAAATGTAAATATGATAATCAAGCTGTTTGTTTCATTGAAGAAAATGTAGACTTTTAAAAAGGAAAGTAAAACAACTGAAAGGAAAGATTATGAGAAACTATTGGAAGAAGGAGAAGAAGATAGTAAAAAAAGATTAATTGTGATAAATTATATTTTTGTTCCTCAGAAGGGAATCGCGGAGTGTTATTGCAAGAATTCTAACGCAGATTTCTTACTGACACGAACCTTTTTCTTTTTTGGTTTAATAGCTGTGGTGCTGCTTTCTTCTTAAAACATACTGACAGTTTCTTTGTTATTAATTGAAAATTATTCTGGAATCGATGGAGGAGGAGGTAGTTATTCTAAGAAAGATGACTAATTGAAGTTAGAGATATCTTCATCGTTTTAGCTAAGATTAGAAAAGTATTATTGTTATTGATATTTATCATTGTTGAGTTCAAGTGCTTCGCTATTCAAGACAGATGGTTTGTAAGCAACAAATCGAGATTTTGAGTGAGATGGATTGTCGGAAGAAAGTTCAACAATATCAATTGCAAGATCATGCTAATAATCTACAGAATTAGATTGTTTTCTATGGTAATTGTGTTATGAAGAACGCTTTTTCGATTCTTAATCATCACTATCAAAGCCATTTATTTTATTTCTTCGCTGCTAGAGTCGCTAGAGGATCAGATCAGTTTGAATATCCTTTTATTTTTAGATAAGCTTGCTATTCTTGAGCATATCTTAGCTATGAGAATTGATAATAGTCCTGACAGAATCTTAAGTGTCTTGCTGCTGAATGTATTTTACATTTAATTCTAATTATTTCTGACGTTGTTTCATTATTTAGTCATCCATTTAAGAGCTTCCCTCCTTTGATTTTATCGGATCTATACATAGAATCTTACAAACAAATTCATATTAAAAGAGTTATCATTAATCTGAAATAAAGAATTCTATGTGATTTACATCAGCTTCTTCATTTGATTCTGATTTTAGAGTCTCCTGCGCCTTGTCCATAGCAGCACTCACATTTTATTTCATCAAAAGGGAGCGGGTTTTATTCTTAAAAATCTGGCATTTGTCACTTTCCATGTTTCCATAGTACTCAATCGCCATCTGCAAACAAAGAAAGTTAATTATTGGGAAAAAATTTATGAAAACAAAAGAAAAAAAAAAGATAGTCTGATCAAAAGAAATGTTAGAATTATTTGAAACTCTCAAAACTTAACGTATAAGAAAATATTATTTGGAAGAATCTGTAGCAGCTTCTAAATTGAAACTCTATTTTAAGAAGCTAAAACAATGGGGAATAATCAATACATTCTTTGATAATAAGCTAGCTAAGCCAGTTATTTGAGTGAAAATGTTCACTAATTTTCAACTTGAATGGTTTATTTAAAACATTGTTTTGTATCTCAAAAATCAGATTACTGCATAAAGCTCCAGAAGTCGGTTGACTACAACCATTTCAACATTTTCTTATTCCGCTTCTAATTCTAAATTAAACACTTCATCTGAGAAATTGTTGGGTAAGCCAGTTTAAAGCTATTCAACTTCAAAGGGTTGCTTCTTCTTTGAGATTATTTTAGATAATCCACCAAGCTTCAGAATCTTTTAGGAAAACATCTAATAGCAATGTAACTGAGGATATTGATCTAAAACTAATACAAATGAAGTTTTTGGAGGGAAATATAAATGGAATCCTATTATTATTGAAAAAATGTTACTTAAATTCTTGGAATTTTGCTTTTTGAAGGATAATTCTGTTTCTTAGAGTTTTTCCTTTTTCTGCAGATTGTCTGAACCAAATTTTTCTGCGAAGATTTTAATTAAATTATGAAAATCTTCTCTATTTTTTCAATTTCATGTTATCCTCTATTTGTTTTTCAAACCTCTTCTTCCTTCAACTTTATTTTCTTAATTCTGATAATATTCTACCTTCAAATCAATGAAATTAATTTATTGGTACTGATATGTTTGCTCTATTCAAAAGGAAAATAAGTAATGTACCTTGTTATCATAATACAAATATTAATATAAATTGTACTTTTTTAATTCAATACATAAATAATTTTTTTCATTCTAATTTCATTGAAGTCTTAAACTTAAAATCACAAAGACGAACTAAAGGCAAGGCCTGTAAAACAAGAAAATAAAATAATAGGTAACATCTATTTGCTACTTTTATTTTGATTGAGCTTGTTTTGATTGCAATATTTTTTTAGATGATATTTACAAGAATGAAGATAAAAATAAAAAAAAATTATTTATTTTATTAATTTGCCATTTTTTCTATTATTATTTATTAAATTTTCTAAATAAAAAAGATAATAGAAAATAAAACGATTTCAACTTAAAAATTCTCGTTTTTTTTTGATTAATTGAATTGGGTAATTTGCAGATGGGAACCGAGATCTCTTCTTGGGATATCAGTAAATGTCCCATCACCAACAGGTAACTTGATTTCCTCAAGTTAGCTTAGCAATAACATAATCAAATAATTTGAGTTGTATTCTGTTTTTATTTGAAGCCTTCAAGAGTTCTTCTTTGTGAGAAAGTTGAAATAATATCTCCCACTAAAGTTTAGATTTTTAAAATAAGAGATCTACGAGCTGAATTTCAAGAAACTGCCTCTTAAAAAATCCTGCATCATTTTCAAATAAATATTTAACATATTTGTTGAAATATTGGAGAAAGATACAAGATTAACTGTACTTCACATTTGTACCTGAATCATTGTTCTCAATTGTTCTACAAATTTTACAATTATTCAAGGAAATATTGAATTAAATTGTTTGTTTCCACACTTATGTGAATTTGTAGTATTATTCATCCTCATAAATATTGTACTTATCATGAAATTGTAGGTCTTGACATACTCAGTTAAGCAGGCTTATTATTGTTCTTTCCTAGTCATTCTGGACATAATTTGTCTTTACTAGAATTGATTCCAAATCAGTGATAAAGAAGAGATTTGTTAATTTGAATTAGTAATTCATGAATCGCATGATATGATTTATTCTGTAAGAAGAAACATCACTCTTTGCATTGCTTCATACGATAGAGTTTATATGAGCGAAGAAGAAAGCAAGATAGAGCACATATATTATCTAGATTGTTAATATTGTAAAAGAACTTTTTCATTACAATTTGAGAGGAAATGCTATGCGTTAGCTGTGTTATTGAAGGTTGAATATAATTACGTCACATACACATTAAGAATCTGATTTCAGTGTGTCCAATTTTGGAATTTAATAAACACCCATGGGATAGTTTGTCCGCAAATTCAGTGTTATTATTAAGGGATTTTATTGATCATTCAGATCATGCTATTTACAAAAGAAATTTATCCTTTTTATCTCTCAGAACCAATTCAATTTCCTCATTAAATTGTACTTTGAAAGGTAGATTGTCAATTTTAAAAAATAATTATTCCGTTTCCTATTTTTTTATTGTATCTTCTACAATCTTGCTGAGAAATTCTGGTTGTTCGAAGAGGGTAAGGACTTACTTGTTATTCAATTTGAAAACACGGTTTGTTTTCCTTGGAGGATCTTTGATTTAGGAAGGGTTATTATAAAAACATTATTTCAATGTGCTAGATACGCTAATTATCATATCTAGTATGATGAAAATAATTAGTGACTGGATTGGGGAATTAAAAAAAGGACTAATTTCTTGCTAAACAATTCTGTTTGTTTTAATCAAAGGAAAAGAATCTAATAAGCTAATTACAGATTTCAATAGGATAAGATACATAGAGTGATTTTCACTGAAAAATGGTGATATTTAGCGTGCTACGTCTTTATTAATAAGACCTCAAATCATCAATTCTAAAATAATAATATTAAATTTCAACAAAACCAATTCAAAATGTCAAATTTCAATCTAAGTTCTACATAGAATTCCTTTGGACCTGATGGGCAAGCATAAAGTAACGGAGTCAGCTCATTGGCTACTGATGACTAATTGGAAGCTGGAGTGCAAGGACAACAACGTACGGCAGCCAACTTGCTTTTTTCAGTCCTCTCCTAGGAAGCTGGTTAAGAAGAATAACATGTGGCAGTGATCTTACCGCGAGTAAACAATTAGAACGTATGCAACTCCAGACGAACATGCTGTATTGTATTCGCAATCATAATCCTTATTATGGCGATTCTGGTTGTCTTCTATCTTCTTAGGAATCTTTTTTGACTGACCATCTTTTATTATTTCCTGTATGCAAATAATTCGTGTTCTATCCTTGTGGGTCTTTTCTAATTGAACATTTTTTTTCTTTCAAACATTTTTATTTCTTGATCATTAACATTTTTTCATTGAAATAACTAATAATAATGGGAAGTCTCAAAAACAGAAGACCATTTTCTTTATTTTGTTTA
>Ga0302271_10002485_pt1 | contig 16538 bp, 7 predicted proteins | sample III_Bog_N1_1_FD_198767 | JGI IMG/M metagenome (GOLD analysis project Ga0302271, IMG submission 198767) | Peat permafrost microbial communities from Stordalen Mire near Abisko, Sweden - III_Bog_N1_1 | ecosystem: Environmental > Terrestrial > Soil > Wetlands > Peat | place: Sweden: Abisko...
CCATCCCCATCCCCAACCCCAACCCCAACACCAACCCCAACCCCAACCCCAACCCCAACCCCAACCCCAACCCCAACCCCAACCCCAACCCCAAATAGGGTTGTTAGAGAAACGATTGAAAGTTAGAAGAAGGAATAAAATAAAACTCAAAATATGTGTATGATGCCTACTCAATCTCACAACTTTTTTATTCATTTTTATTATTTTTTTCCTTCGATCATTTTTGCTTTTGAGCAATTGACTAGAAATGAGATGAAGTCAAAGATCGACTTAATAAGCAGAAACAAAAATAATTGTGGTGACTAATGATAAAACTGTCTTGTAAAGGGTAGAACACACACTTTCTGAAATAATTCGCAGTAATAGAGCAATTCTTATCTTTTGGACTAAATGATTATTGGATATCAAAGAATATGATTTAAGTGTTCTTTTATCGTTTGAGATACTAATTCACATTGAGGAATCAAACAAATTATGTTCTTAAGGTGTTGGATGATTTGACTGCTAATGTTCTTGAGAATTTTCTTTAATTTACCTCAAATTAGTTGATAACAGAAAATATTGCCCCATCCCAACCTTTTTGGCTGCATCCTTGGTAAAATGAGGGAAAATGAATAAGACAGTAGTTGAAAGCCAAATATTATTTTTAAACTAAATAAAACTAAAATATGTAAACAATACAAGAAGACAAATAGAAAGCATTGAACTGTAAAGGTTCTATTTACACATATTTGAATCGTTTAAGAGTGGATTTATTTCAATTCAAGATTCATAATTAAAGTGTCGTAATTGAAAATATTGTCTCGGAATGTTCTGTTTTTTTGTTGAAAATTAATTAATAAATATTCGTGCTTTGATATGCTCTCAAGATGTAATTTCTCATAAAATAGCTTTTCTAATTAATGGGACCAACAATCCTGTGGCAGTAAGTCTTAGAGGAAGTGTTGTTTTATGTGCCAGATAAGCTATGAGGAAATCAGATGAGTTCATGAGCTTTTCATTGTAGAGTCCAAGTTTATTAAAGCCTTTGGTAAGGAGTTCCTTGTTATTTTTCACTAAATAGTAGCTGGAACCAAAGGTAATTGTGGACAACCCAAAATACACACATAATCCTGTTCGTCCGTACTTGGAATAGAATTAAGAAGCTGCTTAAGTTAATTTGTTCATTGTTTTAGTAGTAAATAGTATAGTAAGTTCTGTGTTATATTGATGAGATACTGATTAAGAGGAGATATTTTGAGTGAAAGGAATTGCTAAAGGTTATGATGAAATGGAGTGGTTTTGTTTCGATTTGTTTGAGAATTTATATCTTTATTTATTATTTCTTTTGGTTTTATGTGTAGTACATACATTTAAATAATAGATGGCTATTTATCTTGATTGTTAAAGAATGATTGGCAAATTTTCTGGAAATTTCTTAATGCACTTTTGGATTCTATTCTTATGTTTGATTGTCTATTTCTAGAAAAGTGTACCCTTAGATAAGAAAATGTATAAGGTACTGAAATTGCTTTTTGTTTAAGAATTCTAGAAGGGGAGTGAAATGAGACCGATTACTGGGGAGGAAAAGGGGAAAGAAAGATAATTTGGAAATAACAGAAATAATTGCGATGTTTTCTCATTTTAAATGAAGCAGGAAGATACTTCAAAAATGAATCTAAGGCAATGTTATCTCAGCAGATATTTTAGAAAAATGAAGTGTAGTTTAAGAAATATACAAATCATCAAAATGAACTATTTCAGCAGTATGTTTACAGACAGACAACCCACAAATTTTAAACATATAAATCTTTGATTAATCTATGCCTATTTTCATCAACAATTTAAGATGAAAAATATGATAGGGAAAATAGATCATCTTTAAAACACCTTATTAAACTATAATAAATAAAAAAGGATTAGAATTGAGAAATCAATAAAGCTAATATTAATGCAATATTGGTTTAAATAAGGAAAAAGTATAAAACAGATTAGAAGTGAAGGAGACTAATTAACAATTAAATAGCTATAAAATGGAAATTAATTTTGTTATTAATCAGCAACCTCGTAGAAGAACGGTTTCAAACTCTGAAAAAAGTTTAAAATGATTAAACATCTTTCAATTCTTCATTTTTCTTTTATTGTTCAATTACTATTCAATATGCTTATTGTGAGGTAAAATAATACATAAACGTTAAAAGTACTTATCAAAGCAAGAATTGTAGTACAAGTTACATCTAAGCAGATTCTATCCTTTGAGATTTTGATTCCTTGTTCTAAATAATTAAGAGAGAAAAAAACACAACTTTAAAACAGTTCCCTTTCCAAACTTTCAATCAGTTTTTCTTTTTGCAAGTTTAACTACATTTTTGGATGGATATTATTTATCTATTCATACCTTCAGAAAAGTTTTATTTTTTGTAAATTGCATTATTTGTTTAATTCTTGGAGAAATGCTTAAACAATAAACTATTGATCTCTTTGATGAAAAGAAAGAGCATAAATTAAGCCAAGTTAACTTTGGGATAGTAGTTTTTCAAACCTTTTATTTCTACAGAAGATTTTGTAGTTTTACTTGATTATCCCATTAGAAATCAAGGATTCATAGATTCATCAACAAAAGTTAAGATTAGAATTCTTATTCTTTTTTAATTCCCCCCCCCCCCCCCCCCCCCCTCAATCATAAAAAGTTAGTCATAACAACAATAACACAATTGATGTTTTTACATACTTCTGTTCGAAATAGAGAGATGACAATTACACTAATCGAAGGAGGAGGTAATATTAGCAAATCAAAAAAAGGATTAAATTACTGATAATGTGTAAGTCAATATTGTCATTTCATTAATACTCCAGAGTAAATGGGAAGTGACAATAATTACTTGAAAATGAATAAAAAACACCATTTGATTCGCTAAATGAAGTGAAATTTCGTTTACTTACCATTCTCTTGCAATTGCCCTCCAAGAACATTTATTCTCTCAAAGATGCACTTCCTACCAAATTTAGGAGTATTTTCATTTTCCTTTTATGTATTCATTGTAAACTGTTAGAAAATTTAAAAAAAATATTGTATTAAACATTATTATTTGAAATAATTCCTTTATAAAACAGAATCAACTTTTAATTTGTTTTCCTTATGCTAATAAAGAAAGAAAAAGAGGAAATGAATTTGTAAAAACAAACTAATCAAAATAAGCTCAAGAATCTTCTTTTAAGTAATTAATGATTATCTTGAAAACTAATTAGACACAACAACATTCAACTTCTAATTTATTTATTTGGCTGAGAAATCAGTACAATAAAATAATATGCCAAATTCTTTATTTTAACAGTTTTTGTAACACAACAATTCGTTTCATTTTTTGAAGTATTTCTGGAAATAATTAAAGGAAATAAAGGTATATTTTGAAAGAATACATATTAGTTTCAAGTATTACCCGCTAAAGAGGAAACATTTAAAGAAAAGTGCGTATCATTCTGATAATAAGATAATAGATGATGATTATTAACTGAACCAAGAATCAAAGCCTTATTCGAAGCTAATTACAATTCTGGAATAGTGGTTTAAGAGTTCAAAAGCAATTGAAATATGGATGAAGGCACAATAAAGAGATTCTGGAGAAACATCAATCTCTGAACACAATTTGGCATTCTTAACTTATTTTTGCATAGCTTTTTCTAGAACAAAATGAGTTTAAATCTTGTTATTGCTTTTTTTTTAAAAATCTAAAGAAAATCTAGCATTCTTCTAACACTTTTTCAGCTATTAGACCTTCTCCATTTCCATCATATTCCTCTTTCAAAATGTTTAGCTTTCTTAACCAAACATTTCCTAATTCTTATTTTTCTTGTTTGAATAATTCATTTACAAAAACAATAATAATATTTCGTAATATGTATTTTTCATTTTAATAACGATGCCCTTTTCTTCTTTAGCTATGTCGTTTAGCCATTTGAAAGTGCGTCAATGCGCATGGGACCTCCCAATCGAGACTAATTAGTGCGACAGATTAAAAATAAGGTGATTTATCTTGCTGGGGAAATTCTTTGGAACTTTCATAGGATCAATTTGATTAATAGATTCTTTGATTTCAGCGTCAGTAAAAGTTCTCCTGTCTTTCTCTGAGAAGCTTCATATTTCCAGATGGACAGTCGGGGAATTCGTGCAGAAATATCTTACAAAACAAACACTAAAATAAGAAAAAACATACTATTTCTTTATTGAACACGCAAACACGCACTTTTCTGTCAAAAAATACTAATCTTTGGAGAATGAGCATCATGAGAACAATGAACTTCCTTGCTAAGCAAAAGGAATAAATCAAAGCCTACGGTCTAATCGGGACAGCTACTTATTTCAGCATTTCTTTCTGCTCCTTAGGCTCTTGCTATTACCTTGTGAAATCAAACAAAGCATACATTGAAGAAAAACTCGAAAACAAAGGAATTTCTCTTAAAAGTCTCGAATTCGGCTCAGATTTCTTGTTAGCATACGTTGCACACAAAACAACCTAACCTATTCGTCTTGGACTCACTGGAGCTGTATTCCCACTTGTCAAGAAGCTTGCTAGGAAATGAGTGGCATATCACAAGCAAAAAACTTAAAATTAATTAGCTTCTACTTTTCAAAAAGTCAATTTTAATCTCATAATTGTGGTAGTTTCTAGAACAATCTAAAAAAATAGCAAGCAGTGCTTAATAAAATTTCTCATTCTTTATCGTCTTATCTCATAACTGCTCAATGATTCTAATATAGATCAATTTGCTTTTCAAATCAACTTCATATTTGCCATACATTTCATTTATTATTTCAACAATATTTCTCAACTCAATCATTTAATAATCCATTTCAGCAAGGGTTATTTCTAATTATGTTTCTTTTTAAGCTTTAAGCAATCCAGAAATCTCCTTTGTTTAGTAGTTAATTTAACTCCTTGAATTTTATTTTCTAAACTACAATTTGCACAAGAAATCACATGCTTTTCAGATCTGAATATTATTTTATTATTAAAATCTCACACTTGTTACGAATAAACAACAAAGACACATGATATTAAAGTGAATTCTTATGCATAGATGCATTCATTCATATAGGAGGTATTTAGAAAACAATAAATTAATTAAAATCCACAATCATATTTTGAGGATTAGATTGCTAATAACTTAAGGGTTTTTTAATTTAATTTTTGGTGAAATACATCTTTGCCAAGAGCAAAACATATTTTAAGCTTAAGTCTGTAGGAATTGTTTGTATCGATGTAAGGAGAAGTTAAGGAACAACCCAGCACCAGTAAAGAGTTGGAAGATGAAGCCATGACCATTGATGCTCTTGTGGATAATTATTTCTATGAAGATCAATAAAGGAAGAGGTTCAAGTTAGGTAAAATGAAAATTGTTATTAGGAAAATGAGTTTTTTAGTTCAACTAATGGTATTATTTGCAAATAGAGATGAGTGAATTGATGGAATAGGAAAGCGAAATAGGAGTGAAAGTGCGTCTTGATGGATCTCCATATCTTAGATAGCTTGGCGTTATTGTCTAAGTTGATTTAGTTAAAATTTAGGAGAATGCTTTAAAGGATAAAGACATAAACAATCACAAAAAAGATGAAAAGGATGCTAATTTAGATCTCAACAACACTAAAGACAAAGCTCAAACTCCACTGATTTAATCTTTATCTTTTGAAATTCAACCTCATTATACACATTATCCAAGAAAATCAATGCGAATTTATGCTCTTGATGATGTAAAAACAAATAAAATGAACAATGAATTTTATTATTTATTGATTAACCCCTCTCTTTTCCCTAAAACACATGTTTCCCCCAATTAAAATCAGTTCAAGGGTCTTAACGATGGGCGAGATTACTTAAAAGATGTTCTCGGTCACGCTTGGCACAGTAGCATTCGTCTAATTGAAATCGCAGAATGTTTAGTATCATTCACAGAAGCAGTAAAATATTTAATAGGAATAATATGAAATTATCAATGCATCTTTAAATATCTTAACAATTTTACCATATTGATTACTAAGCTCATGAAGAACTAAACCAATGGTGTATATCTACAAAAGCTAGGGAAACACTACATAGGGTAAATATACAGGAGAGAGCATCTGCAACACTTCTGCAGTTTAATCCTAGTGCCAACTACATTGTATGCCAGTGAGACACAGAATAAGCCATCCACAGGGTAAGAGGAACATGTATTTCTTTTCCTTGCACTAATCCTAATATTATATTCATTTAATCTCTAGGTTAGTTACTCTTAGCAGCTATCAGCTGTGCATCTACGAAGTAACATTCGAGAAATAGGCAAATAAAATATACACAGAATATCTAAAGTTGATTTTCTGCTGCGATCTGCAGAGCATTGTGGAGATCAAGAGAAACAGAACAAATAAATCGATTATTCACATCAGATATCAAAGTGAAGCTAGCATTCCACCGTATTGCTTTCAGCATTCGTTGCGTGTACCTGATTCAGATCTATTCCTGAGGATTCTACTTGAAAAAGCAGGCAAGATTTAAAAGATCAAAGTGTGGAGTAATTCTGCTATGGTCTTGCCTGGATCGAGATAGTTACGTGATTAGAAATTGATGGCATAAGATACGCTAACTCAACGAGCGTATTACTAAGAAGAATAGTTTAAAATTAAAAAATGTCCTGAGAATTTTAGTAGGATCACACATACATACAATGATTTGATTGAACATTACTCATCCGTGAATGATTTCATATTAGCAGATTATTTTCTGAAAGTCTTCCATAGAGTGTGCTAAGAGAATGAGGATTTGAATAAGTATTTGGTAGGAGATGAGAAATAATAGACTGTGAGTAGGCAGTAGAAGGATGTAAAGTTGGAAGGAGAAAAAAATAGTTAGAAGTAAGGAGGAGATGATTAGTAAAAAGGAATCTAACATTAAGAAGAAACTGGCCAAAAACAGAATCTAATAGAAGGAAAAGAATAGTTGGTAGGGAAGTGCTGAAGGAAGAGAGATAATAATTGAGATTCATGAGAGAAAAAAATAGGTAAGTGTTATAATCAGTGAATAGATAATAAGATACACAAAGAAAAATAAGATTAAGAACAAAATTTTGAAATTAATAATAGAAAAGGATTATGGATAGTAGTAATAGCTGAAACATATGAAAAAGATATACGAAAAAGAGCAAAAAGGACGAAAAGAAGGAATATTTTTTTTTTAATATTATGATTCTCTAAACACTGGAAAAATAGCTACTCCAAGTATTCAAAAAAAAGTGAAATTAAATTGAATTGTTGAACATTTCATTGCGAGTTAGTATCTTGTTAATTAGAAATTGTCTCTTTCTTTATCTGCAAAGACTTCTATTATAAATCGAAAACTAACTTTAAGAGAAATATCATAGCTGCAGTGGAAGAGCGATTAATCTATTTATTCTGATTAGAATAGATATGCTTTCCTTACTTCAAAATAAATCTATTTCAGTTTAATTGAAGTAGTATTTATACTGGAGATTATTGATATCATAACAAAAGAGGAGGGGAGGACAGAAAAAAGGTCTAAAATTTATGAGGAGAGATAACAATATTTCCCCTTAAATAGTTAGTATGAGAGCAGATGAAATATGAATTGAAAAAAGTAGAAAAAAAGTTTTGTTTGCAATTATTTCTGAATAAATTTCGATTTAAATAAGAAAGATATAATAAGATCCTAATTGATGAATTTCCTAACAAAATACTAGAGATCTGACCACTCTTTACTTAAATCCAAGTATCCCCCCCTGAACGAAAAGTTAAGTTCGTTTCGATCGGAATTAATTTTATTGCTGTTAAGAATTCGGAAACAAGTTTGTTAAATCTAGCGGTAACAGTAACAAATCTATTTGAGGATTGCCATGCAATTATTATGCTGATGAGCAGAACAAAAAACAAAAAAAGGGGGGAGTGATTAATATACTTAGAAGAAGAAAAATAAACAACAAAAAAAAAGCAAAAAAGAAAAACAATAATCAATCTCCTGCTGAATTGGAAAGTGTAATAGCCAAAACAAACAGATTATTTTTTCTTTCACAAACTAAACGAAGTTAAGCAAACAAACAACACCCTTTAAAATCAGCTAAACTACAACAGTAAGCAAACACATACTCAAATGGGGCAAGGTGATTCGAAGTACCGTGGATCTGGACCATCTAGATAACAACAGGCTAATTACCGTCAGAAACCAGTGGTGGATATGAATAATTCGTTTTCAGCTTCTGCGTAATATTCCAGTGTGTATCAGCGACGAATACCATCTGGATAAGAGACATTTGATTTTTAGCCTCGATCGAAAGAACCTATGACTCATTCTGTGCTGAGAGCAAACAAGAATAAGAGTAATATCAATGCAGCTGATACATCATTTGCTTCGTAGCTCAAACAAAACAAATCTTCAGTGTAAGAAGTTAAAAAATCAAAGAATCATTGTGAAAAAATGAACAAAGAAAATAGCAGAAAAAAATATCACATAATTTAACTGCTTTTTCATCATTATTTAACCATTTTTCTATCTATTTCCCCCCTCATTTTAGCGCCCTCCGTAGATAAGTCTCCTTCAACGATGAATCTTCATCTAGAATCCGATCCCTCTCTCGAAGTCCTTCTCGTTCGGAACTGCTTTTATCCAGCATCAGAGATCTCTCTGAAAAAAAGAATTTTAGAAAGCGGCATCAAATTCCAAAGGAAGAGAAACTTCAATTGATCAACGAAGCGTGTGGTTTCAGTGCAGATGTTGCAATGTCATCGATTTAATACGACAACAACGCATTTATCAACAGTTTACCTGTTTTGACAGGGATGATCTCCTCTGAATTTGTCTCCCCGAAACCACTCGCTGAATAAGCACATATGTCTAAATAGATACTAAAGAACAAGGCGCAGGAAGAATTGTTCCTGAGAGAGCATCTCAAGAATGATTATCCGTTTTAACACAGTTAAGCAATGAACTTTTCGAAGATAAAATCTTCATTTATCGATGATAAATATGGCAATGATCCAAATCAGAATTCACAGCTATCATAACCCTAATAGCTTGTCGAATCGAATCAGCCATTCTTCGGGTAAACTAAGCAATTAACTAATACAACACCATTTAGACATTTTCAATTAACTTATCTTCATTTTTTTCAATACATTTATCTAATTATTCTATCTGTTTCTCCCTCTTTTCAACAGGAGTAAACTAAGTCAAGGTGTCTCTGGTAACACAGATCTCTAACGAAACATGAGTTAACTTGAGTTCTCTTAAAGCTAATCGGAGATTCTCCCAAGCAGACAGACATTCAAAGCATTAGTTCCATCAGGTTAACCACCTGTCACGCCAAAGAAAGATGCATTTAATTTCACTGATCTATTCAAAGCAGATCAACAGCTGAGTGCACCTACAACAAAGAAACCAACAGCGGCTGCTGCTACTTCTGAATTCAATCGACAAGATAGTATCCCAAATGAGCATGAGACTGCAATAACAACTGGAATTAAATCTAATAACACCAAGAATACAGCTTCATTCTCGTAAGACAAGAAACTGCCTGGTCAAGAGGAAGGATCATAAGTCATCGCAATCATACCTGTTAAGACTAATGCGGAGGTATAAGTTTAACCGAAAGTTAATGTGAGTAAGCTGCAGTAAGTGAAGACAACTATTGAGATTAATGAAAGAATCACGGAAGTACCTGGTGGGTATGTTGGTGGTGCGGATAGTAATGTAGACAATGGGAGGAATATCAGTAGAGTCAATAGGAATTAAGAGGAATTGAGTAGTTTGGAGTTCAAGAGATAGCAATAATAGATAGAATAACAAAAGATGTAATAGTAACAACAAGAAGATAATGAATACTATTATTAATAGCAGTAGTAACAATAGTAATAATATAGACCATAAGAGCCACTACAACAGCAGCAGCAGCAGCAGCAGCAGTAGTAACAACCATACTACATCTAACCCTAGCAGCCATTACGTGAACAACTTCAATCCTAGTTATCTCACTCTCCAAGTGCACCTGCGTTCTTTTAGAACAACAACACTAACAGTTAAATCAGCAGATAAAGCTAATAATAGACTCCGTTGTTCTTCCCAACTTATAGCAAACTACGAGTAGAGGTGAATAAAGAAGATATCCCTGAGAATAGTCCTAGAAGTGCATATGATTAGACACAATCTTCTGAAGATGATTCTGAGAATTCATTGTAATAAGAAGCTTAGAGGCTTAGAACTTATGAACAGAAGATGAATAAGTAGAAGAATAATAGATAAATGCAAGAGAATATCGGGAATAATAGTAGTTATGTCAGTCAGAAGAATGGTAATAGTAGGATAGTAGAAGATAGAGAGAATGGCAATTATTAGTAATAAGCTCCCTCAGGTTATTAAGATAACCCACATAGAACAACTGAGAACAGTTACATGACATATACGAACAAACTAAGTGACTACTCCTCGCCTAGACATAACAACAATAACAACAACATTGTTACTAACAATGGCTTCTAATCTGCTTCACCGATTTAGAATATCCCTATCGATTAGAGCCTCAGGAATTCAAATGGGAAATCAGTTGTTTAGAGACCAGCAGCTGGATTCTTTAAACCAGGAGCCTAGAATAATAATCATAATAATAATGCTATGAACATGTAATTATCTTAATAGAGATAGCCAGGTCATCTGAGTAATAGTATGGCTAATCAGTAGCGGAATGATGTAGGAGTAGTAGAGGAAGAGAAGGAGGATAGAACAGCAGAGAGTCTTTATAGATAGTAAAAGCGCATGTTTGAGAATAACTCAAGGGAGTTGACTAATGCGATGGGGAATCATAATTATAATTATAATAATAATATGAGTAAGATATAAAATAGTAATTAATAGCCATCTTAGATACATTAATAGTAGTTTAGATAACACTCTCAAGGACAACAGTAAGATATGGAGGAAGAATACATTCCCTAGAGAAATGAACTCGCGAGGGGCAAGTAAGTCATGATTCCGCAGAGCTTCATTAAAGTAGTTGATATTAAGTTTAATTAGTAAGATATCGAAGAAGATAGAGGCATTAATAAACCACAACAGCAGCAGCCATAGTAATAGTCGAGAATGCTAGCTAATCCTAGATCTCAAGATAATTCGATGATCTAACAAGAGAAGATTGACTTAATTAAACCGATAACAGCACCTCTTGTGGTACAAGCAGAAAGATAACAACAACAACAACAATAGCAATAATAGTAATAGTAAGCTTAGAATACAATGAATCCTAACAACGGATCTTACATAAAGCCTTAATTGCAGCCGTATTCATAAGAAAAACAAAAAAAACAATAATTGCCATTGAATGATTATCCTGAGAATAGTAGCTACATTCGGTAGTAGAAAGCCATTCCAGAAGCATAGCAGCAACAGCAGCAACAGCAGTAGTAATAGTAATTCTAACAGCTCTAAGATAGTTATTACAGAACAGCTGATAAGTAGTAAAGATAGTATGATCAACAAAATGGATAGGATAATAGATCAAGGAGAAGAGAACCATAGATGACAGAAGATTAGTTTTACAATAATAACAATGATAACTATCATAATTAGCCATATGAACAATAAAATAATACTTATTATTCTAATTCTTAATCTAAGATTAGAAACAGAGGAGAAGATGAAGAATATTATTAAGAGATTAATAGAAACCCTTAGAGTAGTAGTAGTATTAGATAAGTGAATTAGCCGCAATAGCCAGTGACATAGGTTACAATGAGAAATGTCACTTCTTCTTATAATTCTTAGAGAATGAATCCACTACCATAAGTGCTCATTGTTGTAAGAGAAATAGATATCTTTTAAGAAACAATGTGTTTAATTGTAAATTTTTTATATATTTGATAGGACTCACCTCCTGATTCTTAGCGAGAGATATCATTGCGAAGAAGTCGAAGTAATTCGAGAACATAATCGCTATCATCTTCGAAAGTCTCGAAACGGAAAGCAACTCCTGGGAGAAGATAAGTGAAGCCATAATAGAGTAATCAAGGCATCAGTGATGAATATGATTCAGATGATAATAGGGATTAGACTACCAACTCAACCAAATCTAAAACATTGTAGAGTTTTACATAGGATTATGAATAAGATGATCATAGAGAGCAGGAGGAATAGGAGTTATATTAGTAGTAGTAGTAGAATTAGAAGAAAATAGGTGGATAAAGAGGAGATATTAATAATAATATGAATAATAGTAATAGTAATATTAAGCCCAATAGTACTCCTTATGGTTAAAGTGGGATGGTAAGGAAGAAGAATAATCTAGAAGAAATATCAAATATGTACAGATCGAAAAATGACGATGATGATAAAGACGATATTCGATATCACTAACAGCAGGAGTAACCAAGATTCAAAGATACTCAAAGAGGAAATAACAACAATAATAATAATAACAGATAGTACTCAAGAGAAAGTGAGACGGAATCAGATGATCTAAGTAATAATCCCTTTAATGTTAGTAAGAATAATAATCTATTAAGACAAAGTGCGAGAAGCTTAAAGGATTTATAATCGCCTATTCAATAAAGTAGCTTAGTTAAGTAGAAGTAGAAGAATACTAATAGATAGTAGATATAACCTGAGATGGAAGAAGATGATGATGAAGATAAGAAATACTAAGAGATGTAAAGGTTACGAGAATTATAAGAGTAGAACTCAGAGGCGAAGAGAAAAGCATAACGAAGGGCACTTGAAGAAGAAGAAATTAAATTAAATTAACAAAGAGACATGGAAGAGGCTTAAAGAAGGAGTGAAAGGGAGAATTAAAGGAGAATATAAAGAGAAAGGTAAATATAAAGAATGGAAGACTAAGAAGAAGATGATAATGATGGTGACGAATAATAGAATGGGTTTAAAGGTAATGTAAAGGGGAGCTATTAAGACTAATAATAATAAGTGAATAATAACAATAGTTTCGTCAAAAGAACACCTGGGTAATAGTAATCTTAACCGTAGTAGTAATAGTAGTAATAGTAGAAATAATATACTTAGCCACTGAATTCTTCTCTAAGACAGTAGCAGCAGCAGCAATAGTTGTAACAATAACCATAATTGAGATAGAACAATCAACCCATGTAGTAACCGCAAGGAAGATATGGCTAGAATTCTTAACTAAATAGCAGTAGAAGTGTGATATAAAATGGCTCAGATTCAGATACTGACACTGCTATGCCACATTAAGAAATAGACGCACATGTGTATCCTTATGCTAAGCAGCTGAATACAAGTTCAGCTAGCTTAGTAAGATCAACTGCTCCAAGCTATCTTGATGATTAGTAATATCCACAAGGGTTATAATAATAGTAGTAGTAATAATAATTCAAGAACAAACAGCAGCAATAATAATAATAATAATAGCCGATTTTATAAGCATCTTCTAAACAGATAGCTCCTCCTGCTGCTGGTGCCTCAGTGAATTAGTAAATAAATCGACCAACATCTCAACAGCAGTAACAACAACAATAAAACAGATAACAATAATAATAAATGGCTAATTAAAAACCACTCAATAGCAACACATAATAATACCCTAAACAACAGTACTAATAACCTTAATAATCTGCTGTCCGATAGCCTTAAAGTAATAACAATAATAACTACAATGATAATAACTATTCCAACAATAACAATAATAATGAGGATGATATTGTGAGATTCAAACTTGATCTTAGTAATGCTAAAAAAACCAATCAAAACAACAGGACATTAGATGGCTCAGAGATGTAAAGTTACAATGATGATCCATTGAAGGTATAAGTGACATTGTCTGAGATATTCGCCAAGGAAGGAAGCGGATTCTTTGATGAATAAGGTGACCTCTTAGCTTCAGATTCATCAGTAGATAAAGGCAATTATCTTAATGCACTCAATTAGAATCTTATCAGGCAGAATAAACATTTACTATGAGGGTATTAGTTTGATATGTGTTTGTAAAATATTCTAAACTAATAGGAATGCATTTCTTGTGCTTTTGGGTGGAAATGGATGTTGTTGTTTGATTGGATTGGTTAACTGTTGAAGGAAAATCTGAAATGAAAGGGAGATGCAAGTATCATACAATGTGGGGGGATATTGTTAGTTTAAACCAATGAGAAATAGGAAATAATCAAAATATGTGTTTGTTTCACTGTGAGAAAGAAGAAGGAGAAAATGTAAATTTAATTGCTCTTAATAAGGACAAGCAAGTTACCCACGCAAGTTCAACAATCAATTAAATTCATAAAATAACTCAAAAGAGCTAACTTCTCTCTAACTTTCCTCCGCCTTTATAAAGTTTATCTCTCTTGTCTCCTCTCATCCACGATGAAGCTCTTAGGTGTATTAATTGGAATCTAAAACCCTACTGACAACCAAGTGTATATCCCTGTTCGTGAGTACGAAGTCAGCTCTGTGAGCGTTTTCAGTCGTGGTGCTGTTAAGGATTCGTTTAAATTCATCGTGAGAGAGTCCTTCGTTGGGATCTAACGTGGAAGTAGACATATTGTGAAGCATGAAGATTATTTTGTCTACATACTGGCATCACTGAACCATGCTGTTGCGGCGTATGCATTCGTTGAAGGAGAATATCCTCAGAAGCGAGTCATCTATGCTGGATTGTAGAAATCCCTCGATGGGTTCTTCCAAAAGATGGGTGGGAATTGGAATCTCATCAAAACAGATGATAAACTTGATATCCCAGCGGTGCAGAATGTTGTGAGGGATTATTCAGATCCGAAGACTGTTGATTCGCTCTGCAAGGTTTAAGGGAAAGTCGATGAGATACAAGTGATTCTGCATGAGAACATCAATAAGTTGTTGGAAAACTAAGGAGATCTAGATGCGCTAGTTGAAAAGAGCAAGGATCTGAGTGCAGCATCGAAGTAGCTGTATAAGTAGTCTAAAAAAATGAATAAATCTTGCTGTATGATATTCTGAAGAGATAAATGGAAAAACAATGAAGCAAAAGAATGAAAGGGAGTGATCAGCTGGAGGTAAATATGCTAATCTACGTGTGAGATTGAGAGTTATTGGTTTCATCTGTGGGTGATTTGCTAAGATTCATATGATTTTTTTTTGTGTAGGATAAGATTTTTGTCATTTATTATGCATTTCTTTTGTAATCTTTAACAGCTATTACTTTAATTTCAGCAATTGTTGCATACCCTTATTCATCTCATTTCAGAATGGAAGTGTTCTTACAATATATTTCCATCAAGCATAAGGAGATTCTAGTTTAAAGATGAATGCTAGTTGAAGTATTACAAGGAATAACAAAAAAAACAAGAAAGAAAATTAGCTTTAACTCCTCTCTCTCTCTCTCTCCTCCCCCTCCCCTTTCCCCACTGTTTTTGAAGCCAACATCAACACGAAATCATTAGACGCAATTACTAAGAAATAGATTGAAAGCTAATCGAACAGAAAAATAGATATTAAGAAAAAGAAGCAAAAAGCATAATTAAATTAGAATTAGAAAGACTTATGAAACAATAGTTCTAAGAAAAACAAGCATAACCAAAGTAAATCACACACACAATATGAAACTCCTCGGCGTGCTGGTTGGGATGTAAAACCCAACGGATAAGCAAGTGTACATCCCTGTAAGAGAATATGAAATGAGCTCGGTGAGTGTCTTCAGTCGAGGAACTGCTAAGGACACTTTCAAGTTTCTCGTAAGGGAATCTCTCCTGGGTGTTCAGAAAGGGACTAGAAGACTTGTGAAGCATGAAGACTACTATATTTACATATTAGCATCAATAAACCATCCTGTAGCTGCGTATGCGTTTGTCGAAGGAGAATACCCTGCTAAGAGACTCATTTATTAAGCTCTTTAGAAATCGCTAGATGGGTTTTTCCAAAAGATGGGTGGGAATTGGACGCTTATTAAGTCAGATGACAAGCTTGAGATTCAAGTTATCCAAGCTGTGGTTAAGGATTACTCTGAACCTAAAAGCGTGGATTCGTTAATGAAAGTATAAGGTAAAGTTGATGATATTCAAGGGATTCTCCTTGAAAATATTAATAAGCTGCTGGAAAATCAAGGGGATTTAGATGCATTGGTTGAAAAGAGCAAAGATCTGAGTGCAGCATCAAAGTAGCTGTATAAATAATCGAAAAAATTAGATAAACCTTGCTGTGTTGTATTTTGAAGTGTATTGCTTCAATATTTGTATGGATATGCTATTCTTATTGTGTGCTCTTTGTTTGTGTTTAGCGGCTTAAAAACAAGGCATTTTGCTTTGTGTTTGCTTTTACTGTTTTGAATTCATTCTAATCTCAATAAAACAAGGATAATACTGACCAAATTTTTTATCAAAAGGTTAGTCCCAACGAAGATTGTTCTATGTTTAGATTAAATCACAAAGGGAGGAAAAGTAAAATATCATAAATATCAGAATTATCATTAGAACTATGTAAATAATAATCGGTTTTTGTCTAATAAACAATTATCTTATAGCCTTCTTTGTTTTCATAGTGATTCTCTGTTTTGGACCTACTTGGGAAGTATGTACTTTCCCCTCCCTCCCC
>Ga0302271_10002486_pt1 | contig 16535 bp, 6 predicted proteins | sample III_Bog_N1_1_FD_198767 | JGI IMG/M metagenome (GOLD analysis project Ga0302271, IMG submission 198767) | Peat permafrost microbial communities from Stordalen Mire near Abisko, Sweden - III_Bog_N1_1 | ecosystem: Environmental > Terrestrial > Soil > Wetlands > Peat | place: Sweden: Abisko...
CTAGACGCGTATCTCAGCAAGCTCGAAGAGAAACAGTAGCTTAGCGAGTTCTTAGAAGTGCTTGTGTACATCCTCTTCGGGGAGGCACCTTATTAGATCCCATCAGAGCTGAATGAAAGAAAAAAGAACCTATTTCACTATGTATCTCCGATCATTGGATTTCTCATAATTTTCTACATCCACGCTGAAAAAAAGCCATTAACGCTAGATGAGCTAGTCACACGATCAGGGTTGAAGCAGCTGTACAAGAGCGTGGAAGTACCTGGGAAAGATTTAGCGAATAGTGATTTGAAGAACGGCAATGAAAGTGAAGATGATTCGGAGGAAGATCAAACCATGGAAGAAGATGATAATTCCATCCCATAAGCTAACTCATAGCAGCTGAATAGCAACAACAATAACAGTCCTTCTTTGCAGTAGTAATAGCAAATATACCCTCTGCAATAGCTACCTGAGAAAGAAGATATGAGTGATGAGAAATAACTCCCACGCATAACTCCATAGTTTTAGGATTTAGAGAAGACACTTTATTAATAGAAACAACAACAATAGTAATAAAAGACCTTATTAAGACCTCCTAATGGAGATATGAATAACATATAATAACAACAGGTGATTACGAATACATAGATAACAGGATAATTTTAGTTACAGTAATAGTTAGAAATGTAAGCAGCAGGAACAGGAACAAATAGCAATTAATAAACCTCTCCATCATTTTTGAGTCAGTAGTAGCTTTAGTCATAGAAATAACAACAGCTCATAGGAAATAGACCAAATATCACATAATAATCATCATAATAACAGATCTCTAGCTAAATACCAAGCAGAACTACCTAGATATATTCCGCCTCTACTCCCACCAAATCCTCACACAATCATAGCAACAACAGCAACAGTAACAGCAGCACACAGCATTATCATTATCAATAAGAAACGGAGTTCAATCTACCCTAACCATTCCAGTAATAACAACAATAATATGCTAGTTCACAGATGAGATAAGATCAATACACTGAAGGTGCAATTTCTTAGCAACATTCAGCTGGATCATCGTCTTCTTCTTCGCTGTAGATGCCCTAGAGATCCATGAGTTTCTAGAATATGCTGAGTCATCATAACCATAATCTTGCTTAGCAGCATGGAGCAGCGAATCTTAGTAGCAACAATAATACAAAGTATTTCAAGTAACTACAAGGTAATCAGGCTGTCTCTGTAGGAATGGATGCTTCTTCCTTGTAACCACGCAGAGCATGACTATTATTATTCGTTAACAAAGAAACATATATTCTATTAATTTCTCTCTTTCTCTTTTTCTTACCCAGTCACCCAACCAAAAAAACAAAGGAATTACAATATTTACTTCTAATTCTTAGCCTGCCAGTGCATTTCCTATTATTATTATTCGCGGGTTCTTCTTCAATTCAAATAACTTGCTTAATCCAATCTGTCCTTGTGTGTGTGTTCATATCAATGTAAATATTGTTATTTAATCTATCTCAAAGATATTTCTCTTTTTGCAATGGTGTATTTCGCAAACCATTGAAGAGGTTTTGTTAAACTCTAACAGTACAACTAAACTCCTTTGATCTCTCCTCTATATTTCCTTTACCTTATGTCCTTATTAATTAAAAACAAGGTGTCTAGAAAGTTAAAATTATGTTTGGAATATTTCTCTTATTGTGTCTACAATTATTTTGGTTAAAATTTCAGTTTACAAATTCACCAATCACTAACTCCTCAATGCCGATTCAAGAATCAAATAGTTGTCATTTGAAACAAACCATCATAAACAAATGTATTCTCTACAAAAAATACCTGAAAATCTACCACATTTATATTTATTCTCATTATCTGTTATTCTCTTAACGTTTAGGTTAAAATGATATTCTACAAATCAAGTGTTTTCTATCTCACTGTAGTTACCAAATTTATAACTCCACTTACTATTTTATTAATAAAGGAGCTTAATTATCATTTACCTTTACTTTTTGTGAGTCAATACATATCTTATTACAACAAATCGATGTTCAAATTTGTAACAATAATAAAAAAATAATTATCAAATGAATAAATCATGATTTTATATATTTTCTAAGACGCTTTTGTTGAGTTTTAAATCATTTAGAAACAGCCCAGTGCTTCAAATTAAAGAAAAAATATCAAGTTATTGATAATGAAATAGAGTGAAGTTTAAGTAAGTACATAAGGATTGTTTTATCAGTAGAAGAGTATTATCTTAGTTTTTTTCAATTTGTAGAAGCAAATAATGTGGCTTAGATGATTAAAAGAAGTAAATTAATCAATTGGATAATACTTTTTAGTAGAGAAGGAGAAGGAGAAGAAGAAGAAGAAGAAGGCAAGTGCCTTAGAAAAGCTTTAATAATCAATTTCTACATTAAATTGAAGTGTTTCAATTCATCACAATCGCAAGAACAAGTAACCTTCAAACTATCATGCCTTCTATCAACATTATTTCATTTTTGCATTAAACTCTTAGACAAGCTGAGACATAGGAAGAATGTCAATAAAAAAGACCTAAATCGCTGATTTCTCTACTCTAGCTGGAAAGAACACAAACTCCAGTGAATCCTCGAATACCAAGAAAAAATAATGCAGTCCTTTCAAGCAATCTCCAGTCCTCTAACAATCCTTTTCCGTGCAGTCAACTCCAGGATTAAGCTTCTAGAAGTCAAGGGATCAGGAAACACCGAAACAATTCTGCTCCATCATTCAAGAATATGAAGAAAAAGTTGTCCCAAAACTGGAACTTAAAAGTATCCTCTGCAAAGAATTCGTGCAAAATTATGATATGAACAGGAAAAGCACACCAAAAGCAGATGGATCAAACAGTCGGCGAGATCGTTTTGGGATTACCATCGCAAGAGGTCTCGGCAAACAGCACAAGATTGTCTTCGCTGCGGAAATCGAATAAATCCATGATGTGGAAAACTGGAAAGAACTGAATTTAATTGAAGAAAGCAATGTGTGTCCTTTTAAATGTCGTATGTTTTAAATGAGCTCACTCGCTACTATCACAGTGCAGTGAATATCTCTTTCTAATCTAAGTAGCTATTGTTCATTCTTCTTTTTCTTTTTTACAACAAATAATGATGATAGAAAGCAATGGAGCCTTTGTAAAAGTTAAAAGTAGAAGTTTGCTAATTAAACTCTACCCTACAACTAATAATCTGGAAAAGAAACTGACAAACAAGCAAAGGTACCAAGCAAAATCCATGGAGATTGCTGTTCTTCAGTAATTATTTTTCACATGATGATGCATTTTTCACTAGATCGATTATTTTTCATTCATTTAGTTGTTTTCTTTGCTTTTTTTGTTGAGATAATAGCAAAATAAGTTTACTGAAGATTTTAAAAACATTACTCAGCAGTGATTGGTATATTTTAGGATGATTTGATCATATTTTTTAACTGGTTGGAATTTAACCAAACAAAAAGGAATTTATTTTAAATGTGGGAAGCTCAGTTTTTACCAGCAAAAAAACATAAAATACTCTGCCTTTGACAATTAATTGCTCTTCTTAAAAGATTTCAAATACTGCTTTTTTAAATGGAGATTTAAACATACACATAAGGATTCTTTAACCTGTCTGCTTTAGTTATCTTTTCAAAGATTTAAAAGAAGTTCTAGAAGTATTCCTTCACATGCTATGGTATTGTATTATGTCATTTTGTCTTACCTTTGCCTTACAATAAAAAAAAATAATTTAAATCTCATAAAATTCAAATGGACTCTAATGTGATAATTGTTCCTAAGAATCACGCAAAGTTAGATTACTCTTCTCTTTTATTGTCTTAGAGAATATCTTTTTAATAAACACACAGATCCAATCCCTCTTTCTATTGAGTCTCTCCTCCCCCAATCGAAAACACACAAGGTTAATTAGCTCATTGTAACTTATGAAAATAATCTTATTTTTTGTTTTCATTAATTATTTAAATCTTCAGCAAAAGAATCAACCAATCAATCGATGGGCTGAGTACTTTACATTTATTCTTGGTTCTACTGATGTGATGAAAAGAGAGAGAGAGAAAGCTGTTTCAATTAATAAATTAGCATCTATTGAGCCCTTCTCAACAGAATTATCTCATTTAAAAATAATACATTCACTAAAATTTATTTGAGAATAATTAACTTTATCTGCAAAACTACTCGAAATATGCAAGCTAAGCACATCCATTTCTTCCCTTATTTGCTTCTTCTGCTAGTCTGTTTAACTCTTCCTGTATCATCAGCTACGCCATCTTCCTAAGCTGAGCTGAGTAACTCAGAATGCATCATAACACGCAGACTCCTCACTTCAAACGTCCTCATACCACTCAACTACAGGCTCAACGATGACATGTCCATGACGTTCTATTACGAAGTAACGAGATCCTTAGGTCTATACTCGCACTGTTACAATCTTTAAATTGAATTCATCACCAAACAATCCACCTCCAAAGCCACAAATATATTCCGCAGTGACACAAACTAAGATCCTACCTCTCCGAATCTCAACTTCGCCCTCACCGAAAAGTATTTTACTTTCAGTGTGACTGTCCCTGAAGAATCCATTTCCTCATCGTGCCCTCAATGGCGTGAAGGCATCAACGATTATATCTTCTACTGCAAGATAAAAATATCCTTAATCGAGGTGTCTTCACTTCAATCCGTTGGGTCTTTTGAGAATTAGCAACTTGTCTTTGCTTTGCTGCCTACCAGTGAACTCTATTAGGAGTATTGGTCGCTTTTCAGATCTCTACCGGGGTATTATCATAAAATGACTTTTTCACCTGAGGTTACCAATCAGTAAGTTGGATTGAAGAAATTCACAACGCTGAATGATGTCAATTTTAAGAAGAATTCAGATTAGAGAAACTAACTCGATCTCAGTGGAGGTAGCAGCTTAGATGGTGATAATGCGATTCAAGTGAAAGAGAGAATCGTTAATTAAGAAGCAGAGGAGTAAATCGGATATGCGTTATTTACTTAACCTGCTGCTGATGGGTTAAATAGTGATGCTAATTAATCAAATTAAAATAAGACCTTTTCAGGCCAGAGTAACTCGCTTGTGGAGGATGCTAAAATTTATAATTAATAGGACATTTAATATTAGTAATTCAGTGCTACTTCTGTTCTGGAGCTGTTTTTACCGAATTATCCATCAAATTAGATATTTTCAGTGAAACTTGGTAGCACATACTGCTAATTTGCATAGGATAATCAAAAAAGTAAGAAATTTACATATTACTACAGCAATAGTAGTGATTGTAATGTCTCTGCGCAGAGTAGGGATTCAAATAATGGACGATACAGTCTTTATTTTGATCACCCAGTTGATTAAGATAACATCACTGTAATCTAAGAGGTGGTGTTCTACACTGCTTAGAAGAACATCAATAAGGTATTTGTTTCTTAGTTTTTCTAGCTGTAACGTACCAGAAATACTCTTTAGATCTCATCCCTACAGACTGCTCTAGCAATGAATTTACTTTTGAATTCAAATAATAAATTGCCTAAGCAGGAAACGAATGTTTTTCTTAGGCATCTGAGCCTCAACGATAATTTGTTTCTTATTGTCGTAGCTGCTATTTTAGTTTTACTGGCTGGTAGTTTTGTGATAGTATTCATCTAAAAAAGAAGGAAATCTTCTTTGAGTTCGACAAACAGCAGCTGTTCTTTACCTGCAAATGGAAAAACACTTCTAGAAGCAAATTCTCAAGATCTAGAAGCATGAATCTGTCATGGTTTAGGCAACAAACAAAAAGAACACAATTATACTTTTTTGATAATGGTCTTAATTACTTACATACTATTATACTTTATTTGTTTTGTGTGTTTCAGTATTTTTGAATTGGATTACTCTTGGAATATTCTAATATCTTTTGTTTTTTTTCTTCAAATAATTAAGGAGAAATAACAGATCATCTTCATTTTCATCAGAGAATAATTGATTTACTCGTTTAGAAATTTAAAAATAATCCTAACTAATTTGTGTTTCTTTAGATTCAAATCAGAATGATGGAACTGTTTGAGCTACTTTTTTGTTTATTAGCAAATGATGTCATGAATGCTTAATTAGCCTTTTTTTAAATTTGATAGCAGAAATATAATTCAAATATTATTAAATCACACGCAAAGATGAATAAATATGCACCTTAATAATAATAAAAATAAAAATATAATATATTTTCTTATTTTTTTTCATTCGTCTGATGTTAATTTATCTTAAAATGGCTTAAATATGTATGCACATTCTAAATTTTATATCTTTGTGCATATCAACAGTTATCCTGCGACTATGCTACTGTCAAATAAATCCAATAAAAAGTTTTAAAAAGTAATTCAAATTAAATGGATTAATGAAAAATCCTTTATTCCTCTTCTTTATCTTTTGGATTGAAAACGATATATATAAACCTTTCAAAATACTGAAAGGAGAAAGTGAAAAGAATTAAAAATAAAAATATTCAGCGCTGAATTGATATTGTGTTTTCTATTTTCGTTAATCCGAACTGCACTGAACGGAAAAGGGGAAAGAAGAAGAAGAAGAAGAAAATAAAGAAGCAGTTGACTTGGGGAAAAGAAAGAGGAAAAGATTTATAAAACCAGCAATCCTGTAGTTTCTTAAGTTAATTAGTCAATAAAAAAGCAGTAAGATTTATCTAGTTTTATCGAATATTAAGCTCACAGCTATATATATTATGAATCCTTCTGGATTGCCTCCAAGAAATCCTATGAGTTCTTCGTCTTTATCATCGTCGTCTTCAATGAGAAACTCAGAAGTTGTCCAGCAACAATAATACTAATATCCCCTAGATTCTTCAACTAAAACCAATTAGTTTCAACAGAATTAGACTGTACATTCGAACATCTCACAGTCGAATCCTTCTATTTCCTCCACAAACACATAAGCGATCCTTAGCAACAACGGTAACAATACAAGTTGAATAATATCGCAGAAATAAACATCATCCTTAGCGAAAGCAGCACTTTTTTACATGTAAATTGTTCATTATTTTTTACCAAAAATAGTCTACTAACCATCTGCGCAACCGATCAACAGTTTTTCCAACTGGCAAAAAGGTGCAGAAAACACCAGTAACACCACCTAAGACAATAATAACTTGTTGTTCTCATTTACGAAGCCATCAGTAATATCTCCTCCAGCAGTCCAAACAGCTTCATTTGATGTAGCATCATCATCATCACAAGATAATCAGCTGCTTAGCTCTAAACCATAAGGATTTCAGGCTGGCACATCTGTATTTTCTTCTCTCGTTGTGAAAGAAAGAGATCCTCTTGAAGAGCATCTATTTGTAACCCAAATTAATAGAAAATAAATGAAATTCCAAAGTATTATGATTAATATTGTATTGAAATATAATTTTGAAGAAAAAATCAGAAGAAAAGCAATACAAAACAATAGAATAATCACCAGGATATGGAAAAGATTTATCTAATAGTTAAGCTGATCAATACAGCTACAAAAAATCATAGCAGAATGATAGAGTACTATCGGCTGGATAGATTCCGCAAGCTTTGAAATTCACAGATAATAATGAAAAGACAATGAAGGTCTCATAAGAGATAACACCCAAAACATAAGCAATCCCACGTACAAATCAATAAGAGTCTTGTGAGAGATTATTAATATTTGTTTCTTGCGTGTTTTTTGGATTAGTTTACGAACCATTTGGAAGCACACGTAACTCACAGGTCAGCACAGTGGAGAACATGCAGGCTAATGATCAAAGCAGAACGATTGATTATAAACCTAGCAATAACCAGGACAGCAAGAAACCTGATGCATTCGTGTAGAATAATCAGGAGAACAATGATAATGATGATGAGCCTCATAAAAGAGGGAAACGCACTGGAGAGACTTTAAACAGCACTTTGTTGTTGTAGTAGTTGTATCCAGAGTTGCTAGTTGGGTAGACAACAACAACAGCAGGAACTACAACACCAGCCGTCACAGCAACTACTATGGCTCCAAGTGGAATCAACTTTGAAAGCAAAAATAGCTATGATTAAAGAAATAATGATAATATTCCTGCAGGAATAGCAGTTGTTGCAGATAAGCTAAATAGCCATGCCAATAACAATACTAATGAAGATCCTAGCAAGAATGTAAAATAGAAGAGTCCTTCTAGCAGCGATGAGAGAAGGAATTATCACATGGATGGTATGGCACGCAGTTCAGATAGCTTCAAGGATAATAATAATAATGAAAAGGAGCTTAAATAATAACAGCAATCAAACAATGAATACTACTAGCAAGGTGTGAGTGCTAGTGTTGGTGTGAGTAGATTAGATCTAAGTCATCTGAAGAACCAACATACGCTGGATAACCGCAGTCACAGCTAGTTCTTATAGCCAGAAGGAGGAGGATCATCTAGTTCGCATGCTCGGCTAGCTTAATCAGCCGATCCTATTAAAGCTCTTGGGTTATTCGGTGTGAAGCAGCAGCCTAACATTGAAGAAACAGTGCATGCATGGGTAGCGCCTGTGTTTGAAGAGTTCATCGAACATAATTTCAGATTCAAAGGGAATGACTATCCTCCTTTAGAAGGCGCTGAACATGAACTACTGACGATTATTGGACAGCAAAAGGCACTCATAGATTAATAGAACGTGCACATACAGCTGTAGAATGACTCGTAGATCCAGCAGTCTTTGTAATATTCTAGAATCTCTTAATAGCAGTAATTCCTGCAGCCACAGCAGCAATAGTAGTACTACCAATCATCTTCATAATAACCATTCCTCCATCCGAATCTTCTTATCGCTTCTCCTTAAGCGTTTGTTGGGAATAAATCATCTCTGATGGGTGAGAATCTTAATCATAATGACTTCTTAGCGTTTTCGAGAAACAAATCAACGACGGAATTGATTTCAGTGAACAGAAACAATGATAGTATTCTTTAGAATCAACTCGCTAAAGGAAATCATATTTCGTAATCGACATATTTAAACCCTACGTAATAGAACTACTCACATTAACCAAGGTAGCTATCGGAAATACACTTTGAATATAATATTGCAAATAAGGAAAGTAATATTGTTAATAACAGTGGTGTAGGGGTAGAAAAAGCACAATAGAGAATAGTTGAGAGAATGTAGTAATAGGAATAGTGGGCGATACAGCATGTTGAAGCATCATAGTAGTTTTAAGATAGGTTAGATAGTGCATCTATGTATTATCAACAAACATTGCAGCCATAACAGTAGCAGTAACAACAGCAATAACAACAACAATAGCAGCAACAACAACAACGACAGCTATATTAAGACGATGGAATTCATTAGAATGCTAACAATAATAATAGTGGTTATTTATCTCAAGCGAAGGCTCAAATATAATAATAAACTGAATATCGTTAGGTGGATTAGAACAACCAAGAGTCATATTCCATCCCTTTCGATTATTAGAAATAAATCCATGAAGTGCATCAGCAGCTTGAGTAGAGACAATAGCTGCATGATCAGTTAGAAGATGACGGGTATCATGAAGAAGATGAAGTCGTTATGTTTGATAGTCAACAGCAGCAGCAGTAGTAGTAGGTAGTATAACAAAAGGAAGAAGATAAATAATCATATGCTGATAATAACTTCAACGTCAGAACATCAGCAACATCTAATATTCCTGTGAGTTAAACTTTCAACAATAGATCATAACAGATCAATTAATCATACTCTACTACTGAGAGCTAAGTATTAGCAGGTGCAGTAGCTATCCAATCAGTACAGCTCCCTTCGACTGCTGAAATTGTTAATTCATTGAAAGCTAGTGGATTCATATAGTAGCAGTAACAACAGCCATTAAATGGTACTATGATAGCTGAGTATGGCACAATCGGTATGGCTGTATAGACTCCTTAGGTATTCTAGGCTCAAAGTATTCAAGGGACAGTTAGTTAGACTAACTATACTAAGGATGGCAATGTCTTAGATAATTCTTTGCAAAGTCAAGGACAAGGACAAACACAACCATACGAACAATAATAGTAATCTTACTAGATGACGAGTTAATCTCCTCCCTTGAGTGTTCATTCATAATACTTTCCTATGTAGTTATCATCATAAGAACAGCACACAATGCCAATTCAAAATAGCATAACTATTGCATAGAATTTACAATATTCATCAAGCATTCAAGACACTTAGAACCACAACAACAGCAATCTCCAACAAGGATAATAACTCGACAGGGTGAATACTTAAGAGAATCAGCCAAACTCTGGGTTCTTGTAGTTGCAAATCTCCCCCATCACTAACATTGGATTGAAGCAATCTGATCAGCCAGTGGAATAATAGATAAAAATGAGTTTAGAGGGATAATAAAGAGATTAGCATGAGTAGCAGAATAGCGAAGAAGAAGATGAAATGCTGCTAGATGATCTTACTCCTTTTCATGATCCTATTACAACCTTCCCAAAGAACAACGAAAGAGAATTGCAAGCAGCCATCTAGGCTCCAGAAAATGCAGGAGATAGATACAAGATGGATGATGCTCATAAGGATAGCTTAACTGGAAAGGATAGTTAAAACGAATAGGCAGAATGTGTTGGGTAAGTGGATGGCTAACAAGGTATCAGAGCTGTAACAGAAGTCGATTAAGAGTTAACTGATGATGATGCTGATGAAGATGACGAGGATAATGACGATGACTCACCTGGAAGAAAGCTATTCTACAGTCGCAGTCTCAACGCAGAGTAACAATAAAGAGACATCAATGATGAGGAATCTGTGAATGTACAATAATAGCATTAACTACTGGAATTGCTGCATCCGTAATAGAACTCATAAGAATAAGATACTCTTGAGAAGGAGACGGATGAGAATATCCCTCGAGAGTAGCAGTAATAGTAAGATATCGCTGTGAGATAAGAAAAAAGAAAGCTAACTGAGATTAATATCTACAAGCCAGATGGAGAATAAGAGCATGAAGTAGTCGAAACAGAAGCATCCAGAGTTGTTACTGAAACTAATCATGAAATGGGAACATCATAGCAAGGAAATAGTAACAGCAGAAATACTCAGAGATAGTAACAGTAACAGCAGAAAGCGCTGTAAGAGATTGAAAAGTAGATTAATGATGGATAAGATGATGTAGATAACTCTGATAGTGAAGGTGATGATGATATTAATGATCAGGAGGATGAGAAAAATGTAGTCGAAGGAGAAGAAGAATAATAAGAGAACATTGCTAGGAATGGATAAGGAGAGCATAAATATCAGCAGCGAGTGAGTAATTAGAGCTAAGAGAGTCATGATTCAGGCGCTTAGTAGGTATTCCAAGATATTCAGAAACATGTGCAAGAGAAAATCAAAAAATATGATTAGAAATCGTAGAAATCATCGGCAATAACTACAACGCAGATGACTACTACCATGAGGACGAAGACTGCAGATGGCAAGCATTCAAGCTAACCGTAGAGATAATTGGCATAAATTACAGCAACAATCACAGAAGGAAAGTAGAAACATGTGAAGAAATAATAAGAGACTATCACTACTGGAGGACACTAACAACAACAGTAAGCTGAATAATCTAACTCCCCTGTAGCTGCTCCTGAAGGTGTTTCATCTGCTTCCTAGCCAGTGGCAGGGGCAGCAGCAGCAGGATGGAAGCACATGAAATCATTATCTCAAACTAAGTTCGCTCTTAAGTAGTCTGACAATCACACTGATTCCAAGAGCAAACCCTCAAAGATGTCATAATAGTAAGATTAAATCAAGAATAAGACTGTCAGCTAGCATAATCAATCGATTTAACCTGTACATTCATCTACAGCAGCAGCTGCATCTGGATCTTCTGATCTTAAGAAATCTACCTCTACCTAATCTTAGAAGCTTTTGAATTCAGCTAGCTTAAACACGAACACTCTCAGTAGCCCTTTGAGTGGAAGACTTCAACATAACTCACCAATGCATATCTCTGGGGGTTAATAACTCCCTTCAGGTAGATAGACTACGACTACAACTACAATGCACACACATACTTCTAACTCGAAATAGTATCTCTCTGAGAATAATCTTGTAACGCCCAGAGGAGGAGGAGAACATCCTGCTTAAGTTGCTTCATCAGAGAAAAAAACCAAGAAGACTCGAGGCAACGAAGCTGCAATGCTGACTGATCATTCTCAAAGTCGTGGCTAATCTCCGTAGATAGGAAATTCATCTGCATCCTCCTCAAGGGTTTTATTGCTTGGATAGCATTCCTCAACATGTAACAAAACAACAGATTATTATTGATAAAATATTATTTTTCTTTGAATTGTAATATTCTATTTGTTTGTTTCTTTTTCAAAGTTGAAATCAATTTATCATCACCGAAACAGCAGTAACTCACTGAGCAACTCAAGACAGTCTCCTCCCATTAAGATATCCAACATAGTAACAGTATCCCAAATCAGCAAAGTAACTTCAAAGTAGATCTACAATATCAGTCAAAACAACAACAACAACAATCTTAGTCCTAATTATCCTAAAAAATCCGTGCCTTAAAAACGGAGGATTCTGCATCATGCTAAGGCAGTGGATTCACCAAGAAGAGCATCTAATCAGCGCATTGCATGTACGCTCAAGGATAATAACTACTACAACAACAACAACAACAACAACAACAACAATAGCAGTAATCCTATCATCCTGGCGAAACTATTGATTTATACAATAAATGTCGTGAAATGAATCTGCAGTAATTCGAAGAATCCAAGAAGAAGACTGCTTCAAACTAATCTCTCGGATACATTCGATCTTCCGATTTGAGTATGCTTCGATAGTCTCATGCTGGCAGCAAGAAGCAATACATGAATTAAACAGTTAATAACAGTAATATCATTAACAACACAAGTATTCTTTCTCTTAGTTCAGCGCAGGATGTCCACTTGTATAAGCTGTAATAGCAAGAGTAGCTCTTAGTGCTTTAGAAATAACTACAAGATGAATAAGAATCGTATTAATAACTGTTCAAACATATCAACAAGGATAATACTGTGCAGAAAAATAATAAGAATACCAATGTGATGACTAGTTAAACTAAGAATAATAAGATTATGCCTGGAGAGATCTCAGAGTAAGAGCAGCAAAGTATGAATCCTGTGAAGGCAAATGCGTCTAAGGGAAGTAATATTGCTGACAACACTGCTGGTGTCTAGCAGAACGTCAAGCCAAACACACTTGCTGCTGCTAGTGAGACTGCTAAGAATAACAGCACCACCACAATGGACAAGGTAACTGCTGGGAAAACAAGCAAATAACCGAATGTAAAGGCAACTACTCCACATTAAACTGGATCTAAAGGCAGTTAGAAAAATACCGAGAGTGAAGAATAATCCCAGGGAGAAACGTATATTTCTCCTCCTCCTTCGTTGGCTTCACCGAAAACAGAATGCACCAAAGCAGCTGCTGCTAAGAAGACTGCATCGCTAGCTTCTACATTAGCAGCTGCAGTCACTGCAGCGATGATGGGAACAGCAGCAATATCAGGAGCAGGAACTTTACCTTCTTCTTCTACAGGGAAAAAACAATAATCTCCTAAATTCTTCGATGGGGCGAAAGCAGTGACATCTAACACGAACATCGAAGACTAGCTCTACACGGAATATATTCGAGACTAAAAGGATATGTTCCTCAAGAAGAACCACGATCAAGGTATCCCCGAAGGAGTTTTAACATCTGAACAGCAAGATTTCATCGAAAGCTTGGATTCTCCAGAGAATAGGTAAGTTTAGATATTCGAATAGCACCTACGAAGGAACTGGGTTGAAGAGTGCTGTGTGGTAATAGAATTTATTATTTTTAAGGGATAAGTTCAAGTAGTTCATGCAGAGAAACCACGCTTGGGTGTTGGAGAAACAAAGGAAAATCAAGAAGCAGCATGAAGAGAATCATTACAAATAAATGAAAGAATGCACTTTCAAACCATTGACGAACTCATCTAATCCAGCGATTAATGCTCCAGCTTCAGGAGGGGATTCGAATTTCCTTATTGTGCCGTCCACGAAAAGCAGCAGATTACTTAGCTAGCAAAATCAACTCAAAGTATCCATCGATTAACAAGAAACATGAGGAATTGTGTTCTTATAACTTTTCTTTGATTTTTTAATCTAGGTGAATCAGCATCAGGCTTAGCAGTATCAACAGAACCTACCATCTTCTGGAGGCAGCAAGCAAGATATTAACAACACTAATGGAGGGAAAAACTAGCGAAATAATTAGCTCGTGAATTCAGGTAGCAACACGAACATCATCAAAAGTGAAAATGCTTCGACGTTGAAGACAGAGTACAAACTATCATCTGCTAACTCCTCGAATTAGAAGTACTACTAGACGTTCAACAACAGCCAATAGAGCTACGGGTAACTAGTTGGGTAATCAACAGCTAGCTAATATCACAGAGATCAAAGTATCGAGTAGAATAACGAGTAAGTTTAAGGATACATGTTAGTTGGTTCTGTTTTGTAATTCTTTTTGATTTTTGGATATTGTAGCTCTGCATTGAAGAAAGACATCGATGACGTGCTTGGGATTCTCTAGAACTTCATTGTACCTGATTAAAGATGAAAAATAGTCATCCCAACTTATTTTAGATCTGTTTGGAATTGCCATATTTGACATATGAGTAGTATTTGATTTGTAATGCTCACCAGGACTAATATCTTGGTGGAATTTATCGTCAAAATGAAAGATTAATAGAATATTAGTATGATTGTTTGCAATTCAGTGTGAGGGTGATTTAATTTTATTTTGGAGACAATTGTTCTCTTCTTTTTTCTTAGATTTTTTACATCAAACAAACACAAAAAAAGAAGTTCCGAGATCTTTTAATCTCTCTGCTTTTCCTCATAAAGCAGAATCAAAGTCAATACCAAGATTCGTCTTGATTGTATGCAATATTTCCTCGTATTTATCTTCATCGAGAAGAATGAAATCTAAGGGATCAAGATGTTCTAATAGCCCAGTGAAATAGCTGCATTCTTGCAACGCAATCACACAAATTGCATCGAAAATTTCGACTCTATCTCTGTACATGAGCCTAGCATGCGCTTAGCAAAGTCTAACGAGAGATTCCAACGCTCTTATAGTCGTTTTCGAGTGGAGTAGCTCAATCGTACGGAGATGCTAGTAATATTTCTAGATTAGCTACGAGGCTTCGGTCGATATTGTCGGTTCGAATTTGTTCTACACAAGATTAATATATTCCCGCAGCTTCTCGATTTCCCAGAGATTCTCACTGCGCTGGTAATTTAAGATTCTATCTTCTCTTTTGAGAAATCGTTCGAGGATAAACTCACATGCTTCTGCATCGGCTTCATAGTTGACAATGTCCTTCACGATGAAGATTAAATCGAAACGACTCAGTAAAGGGCTTTGCAAGCCAGTGTTTTCCATTATGTCTGTAAAATGAGGGAAAAAGAGATTCAAAAAGAAAATGATTGGGAAGAATTGATATTTGAAGGGGGGGATAAATAAATAGTTTACCTGAAGAAGTTTGATATCTTTATCCAGGAAGGACAGGATTGCATGCCGCAATGATCGTTGTACGTGAGTTAAGATGCGTTGTGATTGCTGCTTTGGAAGCACTTATTGTCTACTGCTCCATCGCCTCCAATACAGAATTTAAATCATCCTAAGAAAGAGAAAATCCCCAACAACAACGCCTTAATCACTGGTAAAGACTCCTCCCCCCATTCATATGATTTACTTTTTTAACAAGATTGAATTCATCAATACAGCATACTCCCATGTCAGCTAGGACTAAAGCACCTGCTTCAATATTCCATTCTCCTCCAGACTCCCTTGTGAATGAGACTGTTAGACCAGCTGATGTTGATCCAATGCCCGTAGTGAAAACTGATCGATTTGAAAGTTTAATAGAATATTTGAGAATCTGTGATTTCCCTGTTCCTGGTTCACCAACTAACAGCAAATGGCATTATCCTCTGATTCTTGTGTTATTCTCAACTCGAGAGACTCCACCGATTAAGCATAACAAAATAGCTAGTTTTATGTCGTTTTTCTCGAAAATATCTGGGCAAGAACTTTAGACTAGCTGATTACGAGCTGCTATTTCAGTTGTTATGTCTCTTTAATGAAAAAATAATAATATAAATGAAAAGTTTACAATATTAAGTCAAAAGAGAGCATGTTTTGATGATTTAATTAATCAAATTACCTTTGATTTGAGTAGAAGTTATCAAGTTCATCTTCCAACGTGCTCTTGAGCAAGTTCTTCTTGTCAAAACTAGCATCTTTTAAGATCAAAAAGGCAGATATTTACAAAAAAAAATTCAAAAAAAAGTTGTGTCATTTTTCTTTTTACTCTTCTGGAAGTTTCGAATTTGAATACTGTTTGCGATGATACACATAGACACCTCTGGTCTACTATCGATTCTGAATTTCTTCCATCGTTTTATCAGAATCCCTGAAATTATTGCATCGTCTCCTGCTTTCATCTGGTCAACTAAGTTAGACTAAACAAAAAACACCAAAAAAGTTGATTAATCATTTCACCATATTC
>Ga0302271_10002489_pt1 | contig 16527 bp, 6 predicted proteins | sample III_Bog_N1_1_FD_198767 | JGI IMG/M metagenome (GOLD analysis project Ga0302271, IMG submission 198767) | Peat permafrost microbial communities from Stordalen Mire near Abisko, Sweden - III_Bog_N1_1 | ecosystem: Environmental > Terrestrial > Soil > Wetlands > Peat | place: Sweden: Abisko...
TTTCAAAAGCAGTTTATTATTGTTGAGTAAATCAAACAACAAATTGAGTCTTGTATTTGATGAAAAGTCATTATTGCTGTTTCAAATTCATCCTCTCTTATTATCAATCAATCAATAAATTCGGGATAGATGATTTTCTGACCCCATTTTTCAATTTAATCTATCTCTCTTTTGATTAGGAGTTATCTCCCAATATTTCATGTTGAGCAGAGCATTTTAAGTTTGTCTAAATGGGTGAGTTAATAAAGTAATTATTTCAACAAAAAATAACAAAAAAAATGATGAGATAAATAATCTAGTGTCTAAATTAGTAAGATCTAGCTAAGCTAAGACTAAGTTAAATTCAATCCCCAACAAATGTGAGAGTTAGTTAACCCCAAGGAAATATTGATCAGAAATGAATCCAAATGGAGGTTTTGAATAGAGAAGTATATTGGATTTTTTCTAAATATCCATGTTGATTATTTTATCTCAATATTTGTATGAGTCTAAAGTAGGTTGTAACAACTAATCAGTAAAGACAAGAAGTTAAGAAACAACTTTTTAATTAGCATTACTAAATAATTAATTAAAGTTTGTTTAAATACGTCAAAATTACACAATAATTCTGCCAAAGAATAGACATTAGATTAGATTCATTCTTATAGGCTTTATTGTTGTTTTATTATTCTACAATACATAGTAAAACTAATAAATCCAAAAATGATATCAACTTATCAATTTTTTAATCAGATTCAAATTATCTGGAGATATTTATCAAGACGCCCTAATTAAAAAAATAATATTAGAAGAACAAAATTATTGCTTAAAATTAAGAAGTTAAATCATTTTTCGGTTTTGTTTTTTTGAGAAAGCAAAAAAGTTTCTTTTTAATAAAAATCAAATTCACAGCCAGTATGAGAAAGAAGAAGGTCTTTTTTGTATTTTAATTTTCATAAAGATACTCAAACTGAACAGAAATTCTCTCTGTTGAAATTGTAAATTTATATTATTCTCAATAATTGACTACAAATAGATGTGCAGAAGTACCCAATTATCGCTCAAATCAAGAAACAAAAATCAAATAAATTCTTTGAACAATTTAAGGAATTTTTATATCGCGTTATTACTGCATTAAACAAAGAAAACTGTTCGTTGATTTTTCTATCCCTTTTCGAACCTAAGAGTATTTTTGGATCCCCTCTCCTCCTGTAAGCATAATTTAATAGAAAATAGTAGCAGCGTAAAAATCTCTAAAAGGATTCTTTGAAATCTGGGGAGGTTTATTCGAAGAAACTCTTGAGATAGGATAATTTCGGAGTTAATAGAATTCGCAGAAGAAATCGATGGGTTGCGTGCATTCAGCTGTCAAAGTTGGCGAAGTACAAGTGCCAGATCAATTGCAATTGGAACCATGCGAGATACTCACAAAGGTAAGTTATTCTTATGGTGTGAAATGCTGTTAGATATTGAGAGATGCATGATGCGTAGGATGCATAATTGTAGTAGTAGTATCACAGACACATAGAATTAACTTAACTCCATGGTTGTTTTGGAATAGTTTGATGAATCAAAGCAAAAACAAATTGTAATAAGTCAGTTAGAGGACATTGCGAAGATCGAACCAGCCCACAATACCTTTATTTTCAGGACAGTAGAGTAAGTAGATGGTTCATTTATATGATTCATGCTAATAATTTCGAATAGCTATATGATTTTTGGTTTAGATCTTGATATTGATGTAATGTTTTTTTTGTTTTTAGTCCATCGATGAAAGAACCATTTTAAGCAATCGATTTTGAAGAAAAAATGATTATTATTTAACCTACAACGTAAGCAGAACATTAATGATATATTCTAGAGAGAAGGATACTTGATGATTCACATGTAATAATAGGAATAACTGTTTGATTATTGCTTATTTATTGCAGTCATCATTCTGTGTAGATGAAAAAATTCTTCTCGAATTTGAGTTCAATACCTTTCAAGAATCTATTTGGCATACAAATACATATTTCTGACAAGGAGTAAAGATTAAACTATTATTAATGTATCCTTTACCTCTTTGATTCTCATTCATTGATGTTATCCTTAGAACAGTGACTAATTCAGATGAAGATCTACAAGAAATCACAAAATTCTTGAAACTAATCGCTTAAACTAGTGACAAGCTTAGATTTGTATCATTAAAAATACCTGGGTAAGAGATATTGATAAAAATGATCAAAATATTTGGAAAATAAATAATGTTCATTTTGGGGGAATTATATGATATTATTTCGTATTAAGGAGTTAAATTCCATAAATTAATTGATTTCTCTTTAATTATCCCCCTTATTATTTTGATGGAAGCATGCGATGAGCATCAAATTCTTTTCTGTTGGTAGAACTTAAAACCCAACCATACTTTTGTAATTCTTTTATGCATGTAAATAAACCCCTTTTGAACTAATAATTTGTATTCATTTTTAAAGATGGAATTTTGTGACGAACAAAGGACTTGGTAGACTTCTTCTGGCATTGAAAGCACTTCTTCAGAAAAATAAAAGAGTCAAGTTTTTTGAGCTAGATTTTGAGAAGTAATTTATATTTCCATACAATTTGATCTCTCTCTTTGACCTCCCTCTTAATTTATAAAACAGCATCCACAAAGCAGAGGATATAATCGTAGAGAACATAGCGAATTGTATTCATCAGTTAGCCGACAACAACAAGTGTATTCTGCATTTCTCACTGAATCTCAACTATTGGTTGAATTGCACTGATGAAGCTGTTGGATATCTTATGAATTCCATAATTCGACTTGGTGGTGCGAACACATCTCTCCATTATTTTTATCTGAATCTCAGTAGCTGGGGATTGTGCACGAAAGAAGGACTGAAATAGCTTGGACATGCTTTACTGTGCATCGCAGATAGCAATAAATATCTCACATATTTTGGATTAGAAATGGAAGAGTAAGGGGAATTGATAACAAAAAATCCAAGTAGATAATCATAAAAAATTATATTTGTTTGGACAGATGGTGGCGATGCCAAGATGCTGAAGCTAATGCTTTAGTCTCAGGGTTTTTAAAGTTGACTTCGAGTAACTCTGAGATCAAGACAGTGCTACTGAATTTTGCAAGGTATCCAATACACGCACACACAAAGCAAATCATTTTGATAAGATTTTTAGCTTAACAACTCTGTTTTAAATATATTTTTATCGAATTTTTGAATAGCTGGGGCGTTGGGAGTGTAGGCCCTTTGAAAATGTTAGAACGTACTTTATAAAAGATCCTTCCAAAGGCAGAAAAAACAATGGTTATCTGAAACAAACAAAAAAATAAAAAGACTCTCTGAAACTATTGAATCAACTTTGGTCAATTAATATCCATCCATTGCAAGAGAGAAAGACTGCTCAACATCTTTCAACTTACCCAGCATGCTTTATTTTGGAGAAGCCCTCCTCCATCCATTATATAAGTTATTGGATATCTTTTTAATTACTCTCACTTTCCATTCCTTCTCTCCTTTTGTTGTGATATATTTGTGGCCGTAGACAGACCTTGCTTGTTAAATATTTTTATTATTATAATTTCTCTTTAATTTGTTCTTAACTGTATTTCATTCCCTTTTTTTTTCAAGGTTCATTAATATCATACTGACCTAGATAATAAGTATTCTCAATACTCGACTTTACTTTATTATTCTTATATATGTAGTAGTTTCAAAGAACAACTGTTCTAAAGGAAGCTTTTTACTTGGTTGACTTCGTTTCCCAATAGACAAACTTTAGAAAGCAATAATGAATTAATAGAATTGAAGGAGACTAAAAGGAACTTAAATACTTTAGGATAGCAAATAAAAATAAGGATTTGCTGTTTGAATGATTAAAGGCAGTGTTTAGAATTGAAATATTAATCTATCAGGGATAAGAAAAAATGAGTGAATGAAAGTCAGCTGAAGGAGATAAGTGTGACAGATTAATTTCAAAATATTTTTCATTTTACCACAATAATCAAATAATCAACGTTCATGAGATAATTACCCATGGCTAGTTTACTTATTTATCAAGGAAATACAAATAGAAACTCAATGAAATTCACAGCATTTATATCCCTAAAACTATCAAAACTACAATTTATTGGATGGCTCAACAAGTCAATTAAGTATCTTATGATTTATGAAAATCCTTTTGGGATCTTTCTGTCGCGTTCTGAAATGTTAAAAGATGAATCACTCACACACAACCTTTTGCTTTCTTTAAGAATCCAAAATTATGCTTTTAGGCACACAAATGAGCTATATTAATATTAACAACAAGAATCCGCACTTCATTTGATTTTTTCTTCAATAAATTAAATCTTATTTCTTTATGAAATTCAATGTATTCAACATAAAAAGTACATTCTTAGTCGTACAAGGATTAGATCAACTAGGTTTCTAGTTATGTTGGCACTTTTCACTGAGTTTAGTTCTTGAAGATATTTTATTTGATTTTGTGATAGAAACAACCCATAATTTCTTAGAAAGCACTTTTGGATTGGGTTTAAGCTTATCACTACCTTCTCCAAGTCACCGATGCGCATCCAATTAGTACATCACCTGCCAATCTCCGGGAACAGAAGAAATTACAAAAATTATTAGTTTTCACGAGTTTTGATTGACTACAGTGATATCAATTCAGTATATTTTTGGGTAAATGAATAGATTTCAGAAGGTGATTTCAGAGTTGCTCACAGATAGACTAATGGAGATATCAGTTTTCTTATTGAATTTTGTTGCCTTTTCAATTTGATTAAAAAGTCCTTGATTCGATTAGGATACTTTTTGGGGAGAGTTCGTGACAAAAATAAGCAATCTCTTATTAATAAACAGAAACAGTTCTATCTTGTGCTTTCCGTTGATAATTTTAGATTAATTTCAAGTATTAACGGATAATTTATGTGTGATTTGTTATTGTTTTGTTATTTTGCACATTTCAAATTGCTTTAACTGAAAAAATAGTAAAAATGATAATAAGGGAATATGAATGCAGAAGTTAAATGGTGGAAAGGATGAAAAAGAGAGAAAAGAGAAATTGGCAGTTAAATCATGAGAAATAAATAGAGAGAAGAGAGAATTAGATAATGATTCAGTGAAAAATATGAATGATTTTTGGTTGAGAAGGGTTGCTCTCTTCAAACGATGAAAAGCTTTGTGTTTTTTAACAGCTTGATTTCTGTCTGTTTTCTTCTGTCTGAGTGTTTGCAGTTTGATATTTGTGAGTAGATAAGGTTGTCCTTATTGTTGAGGATGAAAAACTAGTGATTTCTGTGTGTTTGAAGCAAATCATGAGTGCAAACGGGAGAGAAGTTTAGCAACTCAGAAACTACTTTTGGAGGAGTAGTTGCAGAACACAAGATTGTGAGGAGATGAAAAATTATATTTAGAAACATATCAAACAGCAATCATCTGCAGCAGTGTCATAGCTTAGAATCAGCAAAACAATCAAAGCTTAGAGGGATAAATGGAAAATAGCTATGGCTGGATCTTCATTGAAGAAAGAATACAGTTTATGATGGATTGAGTGTTAGGTTTCTACTGCTGCTGTTGCTGCTGTTTCTTCAAGAGCGAGAGAGAGATCGATCTAAGAAAGGTCCTGAGATTTAGCTTGGCAAGATACTTAGTGAAATAGCATTAGTAAATTGATTTTCAAGAGGAAAAAGGGAAACCAAAAGAAAGAGAGAGAAATAAAGAGGGAGGATAGAGGAAAGAGAAATAATGAGAATAACTGTGGTTACTCATTCATTTTGTGTTTTCATAGAGGGCTGATTACTGGAGGGTGAGGTTGCAGCACAGTTTTAAGGATGACATAGCGATTAGATATCGAAGTCATATCTATTTCACTCGTCTATCAGGAAAGTTAGCTTGACAGAAGTGAAAACGAGATGAATGAAGATAAAGTCATTTTATTGGATTGAAAAATCGTCTCCTGGGTATTTTATTTCCATGAGCGCGTTGATTGAAGATGGGTTGCTCATCCATTCTCCAACATAGCGCACTCACTCTTGGCATTGCGCCAAAAATCAGTGACTTACTTCATTCTTCTTGATTTCAGATTTCTCTCATTGTGTGCAAGCTATGATGTAAATGTTTCAAGAAAGATAATTAATTTTATTAACTGAAAAATATTCAAACTGAGACAGATTGATTAATCGATTAGAGGGGTGGGTAATAATCAGAAGGATAATTTGAACTGGATTCTGTGGAAAGGACTTGTTTTCTGATAATTATTAAATAAAACTAGGATTTATTTAAATGATATCGCAATTCTCCACAATGAGAGAGAATTGCATATGACACAAAAATGGTATTTTTCATAAAATAAAAATTATCAAGTATCTAAATAATAAATAAAGGAGAGTTTGTGGGATGATAAGCTTACATAAGAAAGAAAAATAAAGAGCATGGGTTAACATTATGATTTTGAAATAAAGAGATGAAGTCCAAAGTAATTTAAATTATCAATTCTTAACAGTGTGCCATCCTGAATAATTTATGAAAAAAAAGAAAGATGTTTTCATCAATTTTTCTGCAAAGGTTCAAAGACTATCAAAGAAGGAATAGTTTATGTAACTTCTTGCTTTTATTCAAGGGAATCAGCTATTCCAAAGATTCTAGACGTTGCTGGGAGTGGGAGATGACTCAATTCAATAGAGTTCTACGGCTTGGATCTGCGAACTTATTCGTTTGGGATAAAGTTAAAGACATTGTTGTTATTATTATTATTATTATTATTATCAACTCCTGGGACTTACCCATCATTAGTGCTTTTAGCCGTGTTATCCTTAATGTTATGAGATGGTGGAGATATATCTTTGATTTCAGTGTAGGTATTGCAAATATTAGCGAACGAAGAGATCCTAGAATTATTCCCGTTGTTGTTATTCTTATTGAAAGGATTGAGTGCATTCCCCTGGAAGTCAGAGATGTTTAAGTTATTGTTGTTAGCATTCTAATCTAACCTCATGGGTCTCTTGAGTGATTTCATAGAATCATGTTTGCTGTTGAGCAGTGATTCTGCAGCTTTTTTGAGTTTACTTTTTGATCGTTCCAAGACAGGCTAGTCGGCTAAAGTCTCTCCTGGAATTGGAAGATTAAACAAACCTAAATTTGGGTTAGCTTAGAGGACAGCTGAGAATAGTTTATTCCCTTGAGTGTTCGCTCCTCTAAATGATCCATTAAAGCTATGTGTCAAGTTCGGGTTATTGGAGTTCACAGACATCAACAAAGAAGGGTGCATAGCTCCTCTCGGCGAAGGATGTGAAGCAAGGCCATTATTGGAAGTCTATTTGAACATGATATTCCTCGACGAAGAGCCCATAATGCGCTTGACTGCAAATAAATTTTTCCTGATGACAATCTTCTTTTTCTCCTTGCACACGATGGAGTAGTTGTTGTGGGGGAAGTAATTCGTGAATTCTTTGAGTCTATCGAAGTCATAGAGAAACAGCATTTTATGCGAGCGATACTCTGCAACATAAGCCTCCTCTGCGAGATTATTGATGTTGTTATTAATGCTGGCAGATGGGATATTGATATTGTCTATGTTGCTGGTATTAAAGTTACCAAGAAGACTATGCAGATGTTACGGCGCAGAGAGAGATCCAAAATGTTGAAGTTAAGTTAATTGTTAGATTTATTGGAGTAGTTGCTGTTGTTGTTACTGCAATTAGTAAGAAGAGAGCAATGAGAATTGCTATTGACCGGAAGATATTTGAAGGGATTGCTGCTATTAAAGTTACTGCTGTTACTAACTGTTCATGAGTTGCTACTACTATTATTGCATTTATTAACTGAAATTACTATTATTACCGTTCGGATTGTTCATATTAAATCCTCCATTTAAATTATTGTTTTAATTAAAAGTCAAATTGCTATTGCTGTTATTTCCATTAGATGCGTTACTGTTGTTGTTCATACCCATATTCGGTTGCAATGTATTCGGCGACATGTTTGGAGATGGCAAAGGTGTCTACGGAAACATCCCTCCTCTGGAGGTATTCGTGCCTGGGAAAAATAATCCTTAAAGAGAACCTGCATTACCAGGTTGTGCATGATGTACAGCTGTAAGTTGCTTTTTGATGCTACGGCTGGTAGATGCAGGAGTCGCAGCGGATATGCTGATCGATGGTAACAGCGGTGGAGCTAATGGAGAATTTGTTTTTAGACTATTGGTATTTGTGTTTTCGATGAATTACCCGAAGCTTTAGTTATTTTAAATTGGTACATTCAGCAGATGCATTTGCTAGGAAGATTGCGATTATGGAGCTGATGAGGATGTTTAACCATCTGACGAGTTGTAGAAGATATTGGTATTGCTGGGAATAGTCAGCAAGTTAGTCTACCAAGCTGTGGAGAAATCATGGTGAGGATTCTGTAAAGATAATTTTTTTAATCCAGAAGAAGAAACTGGCTATTGTTGCTGTCCTTAACTCAAGACAGATTTAGTCTTGCTGCTGAGTATGCTGTTATTATTGTTGTTTTGATTTAGCTATCCAGAGAATCTCTTTTTGGGATCGAAGAGATTATTAGTATTAGATTCTACTGAATTTGGTGCTTACAAGTGTAATGTTTTGTTGTTTATGCAAAACGGAGAATTCACGCCGATTAGATTGTTACTGATGCTGTTAAGAGGGGCATCATTGTAATTGCTAGGTGTTACCATCATTGTACCAAGTCTGTTTTTCTTATCTGCTCTACGTCGCTGAAAATCATGTTTTTACAAAAACGAAAAATGAAGGTGTGAAATATTGAAAAAATTAGGATTTTAAAGCGAAATTTTACACCAAATGGTGGCTGATTGCCTTAATCGTTGAAATTACTGGGTTATGTCTCGTGGATATTCCTACTACTGCTGTGAGTTGGTGTGTTATATTTCAGGGTGATTTTTCTTTTGGGGACTTCAGTAAGTTCAGGAGAGATAGCCCCATTTGCATCAAGAATCGCAGCCATATTTATCTGGGCTAATTTGATTTTCTTCTTTTCCAAGGATTTATCATTGTTGTTGTTTTTGTTCGTTTTGAAAATATTGCTTTTTATCGATTCCGATTTAATAAATTTCTTTCGTCCTTTTGCTCCTGCAGAACTACTCCGTGAAGACGTATGATCAGATAACTCTTGTTATTGCTGATCAGATGGTTGCTCATGATTTATGAGTTATCTCTGCAGTGAAATAAATTATTCACTTTATCTTTTATGTGCTTTCGTTGACTTTGGTTTACTCAACGAATTACGATGTTCTGGTGATTAATGCTGATAAGTTAGCTCCAAAGGTGATGAGGCAATCATCTAATTGGTGATCTAATTATTGTTATTTTACTGATTTTGACGATGGTAGTTAGATGTTGTTGGGATTTAAATTGATTTGGTATTTAGATGATTCTTGGAGTTATCTTTACCTTAGCTAAAAGATCCATTAAGTGATTTAAGTTCTAGAATACTTGGATGACCTTGCTCTGGTGAATCCAGTGATGCCTAATGATGAATTCCCTTTAGTTTAACTTGTGAAGCTAGATCTGCAAGTTTCAAGGAAAATACACTGTTCTTGAAAACCAAACGATTCTTTTGTTTGTATTATTATTTCTTTTTCTAACTGCTGTCTTAAGCATCTTGGCATGAGTCTTAATCAGTGTTTAAACGGACATTTTTGCGATCGGTGAGTAGTGAATTCGATTACAGATCTTATCCTGGTAAAGAATATATTGAATCTGCAGATTAACAAATAATTTTTTATCTGCTGGAGGTGCCATCGTTGCGGTTGCGGTTACTTGGATTTATGTTATTTTCTCTGTTAGAATTCATGAACTCTAAGTCAAATTTCTCATCGAGGGATTTTAATTTCTTTAAGGTCGTTGAGTCACTGGTTACATGAGATTAAAGAAGAGTTCTGTCAGTTTTATCCAAAGGTTACATATGTCTTAGCGAACCTATTCTATTTTTATCTGAATCATATTATCGCTGTTGGTATTTCTCTCCACCTTCACCTTGAGGTTTATCAGAGTCATTCAAATCTAGGCTCTAGGAATTAGCTTGTGATTCTAATTTTTCTTCTATTTACTTGAAATCTGTAAATTCTTCTAGTCTTTGAGTTTTTTCAGATAGAGCAGGTATCTCTATTGGGTTTGGAGGAGCATTTACAGCAGAGTCTTCATCTATATCGACTTGACTTATGACGATACTCAGACCATTTTTGGTTAGAATCTTTGCTGTTTATTTAATATGTTGATTGCTAGAGATGCTCGTATCAGATTTTTTTATATTTTCTAATTTATTTTCATATTAAACGGGAGGGCTTGAATTCTAAATATCGCTAATTTGAATATCTGCTATTTTCGGAGAATCTTCATCTTGATTATCATCTTCGTTTTCTTCATCTTCATCACCTTTATCTTCTCCATCCAGTTACTCTTCTCCTTCTTGTTCTTCTTCAAAAGTATCTTCTTCTTCTTGCTATATTTCATCTTTCATTCCATACTAATCTTCAATAACTTAATCTTCCTCTTCTTCCTCTTCATCTTCCTCTTCCAACAAATACTCATCTTCTTCTATTTCTTCCATAACTTCCTCTTCTTCTTCTTGATTTCTTAAAATCACTGTATTCAACGGAATATCAAACTCGATCTTCGGCATTGACCTCAAAAACTTTCGATCTGATAATTTCCTGAGTTCCTCGAGAGTTTCCGTTTCGATTATCTCATCATCTGAATCCTGCATTGCTTTTACAGTAATTTAATACTACCCGTTTTTATTCGAGTTGCTGTTTGCATTTTCTGCTTCAATGACACTGTCTTCTTTTAGTTTTTTGGATGCCTTTGTGACGTATTCTCGACGCAGTTTTCTTAGCTTTGTACGGGCTTTGAAATTTATTTCCAGTGTATTGATCTTCACTTGTTTTGAACGGAAATGCTTAGATCGCTCATTTGGGATTGATCTGATGTGCCTATGGATAACATTCTCAGGTCGGCGGATCAGATGCAAATATGGGCAGTTTACAATAGAGTGTCGGAATTTCTAGCAAACAGTACAACGAGTACTCAATTATTCCCCGTAATTCATCACTTCATCTTTCATCTAGCAGTATTTCTCCTTTTGAATGAGACAAAAAATAGATTATAAAAAATGCAAGTTAGAAAATAAAATGCATGCTCCTGGATTTGTTTTTTTTTTTGTTACATAATCTTTAGGGAACTAGCGAATAACTGATACGAAATCTTCATAAGTGCAGTATATCAAGTGGGATACGGAAAGACTTTTCGCACTGTTTTCACGGATTTTCGAAGTGAAGAAACTCTACTCTCCAAAAATGTCTCCTTTCTGTTTTAAAAGTAATGTAAACTTCTCCCTAGTGTATTCTTTCATTCATGGCTTGTACCACTCTTTCTCTCTCTCTCCCCCCCCCCCCCCCTTCTTATTCTAATATTTCTTACTGTGAGCACATCAAAGGAGTAGATATCTTATTCATCCTTTTTTTTATTTTTCTCCAAGAACAACTCAACTTCTCCTTTGTTGATGAAGAATATTCTATTATCCGTTTCGTTAAGCGAAAACACCACCTCTCCTGGCCTGCAAATGATCTCTTTCATTTGAACTGTCAGTTCTTTCAAAAAAGGCTCACTGAAATTAAACTTGAACATCTTTGAATCCAGCAGGATTTTTCCAAAGAAATCCTTATAAATTTCGTCCCTGACTTTATTTGGCATTTTTTTGAGAATCTCCTGTCCTTTCTGGGGAGACTCAAGTTATTTGTGGATCATGTGATCAAGATATTTCATAGCCCTAGCTTGCAGCCTTTGATTTATCGATCGACTACGCATGTACATCGATAAATGGTATTTCTAAGATCTTTTAGGAATAGAATTGAAATTAATAAAAAATTAATATTTTTCAAAAAAGTATAAAATGTATCCTGTTTTATATTTACTTATATTCCGCTTCTTGCTAAGCTATTTCCTGAAACACTGTTCCTATCGTGTTGACTGTGTAGGCGAAAATCAAAGACGACGAAAGTGCGACTAGAGTCACATAGATTTTCTCAGCATCTGTCATAGGTTTGATATCACCAAATCCCACTGTCACCATTGTGATAAATGAAAAGTAAATTGCATTGATGTACCTCGATACCCAAGAGGTAGCATCTAAGTTTAGTTGAGTAACCCAGCTAGATACATGATATGTATTTTCTTCCACTGCTGCGATATAGTTAAATCCACAGGCAATATAATGGGCTACGATCATCACGGACAGAATCAAATTCACTAGAGTATACACTGTGTTAGCTCGCTGCTGAATATAGAAGTATTCATTGATGTCTCGTCGATAAGCAGTGATTTTGAATATTTTCAGCATGACAAATAGTACAAAAACTGGGTTTCTATTGATCATCAGGAGATACAAAGAAATCACTGTGGGCACATCGATAAACAATGCAGTTTTGGCATATTATTTAATGATCTTAACCCTGTTAGTCTGTACGTCTCCTTCCTCGTAGTATGCGGTATTCAGCTAGATGAAAATCTCAATTGTGAAGAGAATGCAAGGGACAAGGAAAAATAAAAAATGTTCAGGTGAGGTATCTCTTATTGTGAGATCAAAGCATCCAACAAGAGGTGCAATTACCAGGGTAACCACAGACACAAGCAGCATTGTGATTTTGAACAAGTTCAGAAGCGGTTAGTGAGGGAGAAAAGCCGGTATTTATTGGATTTTCTCTTCAAGATAATTCCAGAAATTTTAAAAGAAATGACCTACCACTGTCAATGCTGGGTTGACAATTCGTATACTAGCTGAAGTTTAGTGAGAATTACTGCTATTGTTTCTGAAGCTTTAAGCCTCGTTGACGTCGTTTAATATTTGAGAATAATCTGCTTTATCAGCGATAAGGCTGAGATGAGATACTTTTACCTTATAGAAGCTTTGATATAAATTGGAAGTTTTGATTGAATCGATGAATTTCTTAACCTTAGCGAGTTTCTTAACAAAGTTCCAATTTGTACCTGGATTAATCTCTGCGTTGGGTTAGGGAATAATACCGTTGCTTCCGGGTTATTAGAGATTATTGGAAGTTTAAAGATTTAACTGTAAACCCTTATTATTGTCTTAAGTTAGTATCGAGTTGCTCATTTAATTTGCAATAATGTTGTTGTTTGGGCTATGTGGTGTTGAGGGTAGGTTTCTGCGATTGGCTTTCGAGAAATGGTGAGTGAAGAATGAAAAAAATCCATGGTGCGATTTTGATTTCTGCAAGCCTAGTTATGATTACTTGTTGACCTTCTGCGGACTTTATGATGCTATGCCTGTTCCGTTGATTTCAGTTTGGCTCCTTGAGTTAAGTTAAATGTTTTATTTGCTCTGCGGGGTGTTGTTCTAGCTTTGAACAGCTCCGATTGTTGGTCTAGTAGGTATTTTAAGAGTAATATTGTTCTCTGCAGTTTTCGGGATGACATTATTATTGGTTTTATTTGAATCCAAGAGTGCATTGTTCATCGGATTATTCTCCTCGTCAAGCCTTGTTTGAAATGATTGCGAAGAAAACACACTGGCTTGTTTGGCTCTAGTTAGTACCTACTTCGATTCTGGGTAGATCTTAGCATTGCTGTTGAAATTATTGTAATTGTTTGAATAGCTGATATTGCTACCCATAGATCCTTTAGTTTGGAGAACTTATTGCGGATTTGAGCTAGTTACTTTGAAGCTCGCAGTTTGATACAAAGGAGGGGTAGATGAATTGTTATTTTTGTTGTTATTGTTTGTATTAATCCTGATACTTTCAGTCATATTGAAGAGATTTGGAGTGCTTTCTAATTTGTTTGCTAGTTAGATGTTCTCAAGTTGTTTTCCATTATCTTTATCTCCTTGAAATCCATGTGTTTCTTTGCTGAAATTGCCTTGAGTTCCTTTGAGCATATTCTATTTGTTTTTGAGTTTATTTCGCATGTTCGATGTCATGATTTTTGATTTGCCACTGATGATTTATTTGCTTTGATCTGCCGCTTCACCGCCAGTAGTACGGTCAGCAATGAGATAATTATCAGTGAATTCATTTTATGGTTCAGTAAAATTCATGTTTTATTCGTTTTCTGCGCTTGGCATATTCCACTTCGAGACACCATTCTCGAGCAAGTTATTATTCGAAGTGATTGATAATGCCAGCGTCTTGTCTTCGTTTAGAGGGTTAGCTTAGGTTAGATTTATAGGGAAAGGGAGATTGTCTTGTTTCTATGAGGCTACCTGCTATCCTTTTTGTTTTTATAGATCTGCATGTTTTGGAGTTAATGATGCTACTTTTAATGAATTTCTACCTTCAGCTGGTTTAAACTGCAATGAAGACTCAACTTGGAGGTTATTTTGTTGTCTTTATTGCTCATTTGCTTCTAAAAATTGAGTTTAAGAAGCTATCGGAGAATTTGGGTATGAAAAATGAGGAGACAAGGGCTACTAAGAAAAAGGTAAGATTGGAGCGGCACGAGGATTATTTTTGCTATTAAACATAGAATTTATTTGCTGGTGTTGCTGTGTAGATGTCGCTGAGAGCAAGGCATCTTGATTGGACATCAGTTATTCAGAAGACAGCACTTCATGAAGTTAGTTTTGTTTCTGTTTAGCAGTATTACTGCCACTACCTTCTTATTTGGACTGATTCATCCTTCTAAACAACGCTTTATCTTCCCCACCTCAAGTCTCCTTTAACAATTTACCCTCCCTTTACACAGATAAAGCAAAACAAAGCAAAACTCACTTTGAATTGTTTTGCTTTTGTTTTTTTTTCAAGTTAAGTTTTTTGTTTGTTTTTGTTTTTTGTAACAAGAGTGATATCCTTTTTCTTCATTCTTCGCTCTGGCGATTCTAAAATTTTTTTTATATTTCTAATCATTGCTTTACTTAGTAGAACATCATTGTTGATTGAGTCCAGATGAATTGTTAACTTCTTTGGAGAAATTCTGGAAATATATTTTTTAGATTATCGATATTCGAATAAAGTAAGACTTTTCTGCATAGAAAACTGTTTTTTAAACAAGAGGATTAATGAATAGTATGGATGGATTTTGCGATAAAGATGATACAACTCTGATTTTTTGTCAGTAAATAAATAATATAAATAACAAATTGTATTTTCAGATAAAAACGGGATTCATTTGGGGATGACAATACTAGGATTATTAGTGAGCTTTAATAAGAATGCTTCATTATTTGATAGAACAGGGAGAGTTAAAAGAAGTTTGCGGCGTTAAACTTAGCTATCAATTTTAGGCTGCAAAAAAGAATAATTATTTCCATCCTCATCCCCTTAGTTCAACTATTGATCGATTTGTATTTAAAAGAAATAAAAATGCATATTTTTTGCAGCCATATGCTATTGTAGATTTCAAAAAATCCCTAAATTAACAGAAGAATAAATAGATAATAATTTATTTTGAAACAATTTTTTGATTATAAATGTTTATGAAGAAATTGATTGATCCTTTATTAGAAAATAATCAAAAAAGTAGGGAAGTTTCAGAGCCTTATTTAAATCAAAAATATGCACTATGATACATCTAAACAATTCAAACGAAAAGAAGATAATCCCAAGAAGAATTATTGAGTAAATGGTTTTAGTTAAAATATGCTTTTTTATAAGATAGTCTATTTTGAATATTTTCAAATTTCATCTTTAGAGTGAGTTTAAGTTTTGACTTTTAGGAATGAATTAATTAATAAATTATTTTCCAGTAATGCCATTGTAACTTGTCCAGTAAAACAACAAGTAATACTTTAAAAATTGTTATTTTGTTGTGTTAGTATTCAATAGGTCTATCCAGTCAGTTTTAGAAGAAAGAAAAAAAATAGATAATAACAAATACAAAAATAAGTGCTTTTAAAAAATATTATTAATTATTAAAAAAGCATTATTGAGTTCCTATTGACAAATGATTACAGATACATACAAAGGAAAATTAAATTTTATAGCAGTAAGTGAAATTGTCAAGAATTAAGCAAATTGAATGTTTTGACACTAGAGTTTTGTTGCTCTTTTATTGTAAAAGAAAATGAATCCTATGCGTGTATAAGAGGAATAAGTGAGAATTGTGATGGTTTTTAATTACCTTCATACATTTTAATGATGTAGCCAACAACAACAAAAAATTTATTCGCTAAAAAGAAGAAGAAAGCAGTTAATATTTCAAATTACCTACTCAACATCTAAAGATTAAGAAATATCCATTCTTAGAAGCAACTACTAGATGCAGCTCAAGTGAGTTAATAAATTCCTTGATTTAATTTAGAGGGGAAAATGACTGTAACAGTGAGATGTAATTTAATGTTTCCAAGACAAAATGAGTTGGTTTAGGGAGAAAATAATTTGATACATGGAAGCATCTTTTCTTGTGAAGACCCCATTGAAATGAGAAGAATGAGTAAAAAAAAATGAGCATTGGCTGCCTTCTAAAAGCAAATGCTTCTAATTGGCGTAAAGCTGCTCTCATTTATTAGTTATTGAGGGGGGGGGGGGGGGGGATAAATAAGAAAAAACAATATAATA
>Ga0302271_10002490_pt1 | contig 16519 bp, 13 predicted proteins | sample III_Bog_N1_1_FD_198767 | JGI IMG/M metagenome (GOLD analysis project Ga0302271, IMG submission 198767) | Peat permafrost microbial communities from Stordalen Mire near Abisko, Sweden - III_Bog_N1_1 | ecosystem: Environmental > Terrestrial > Soil > Wetlands > Peat | place: Sweden: Abisko...
TTTCCCACCAGACAACAACAACAAGAAGGACATCAAAACATAACAAATAATTCTTAAATGTATAACAATTGAATCAGAAAGGAATTAATAATTGTTGCTGTGAATATCTCCCGGAAATCAACAAATTGTTTCTTTGGTAAATACGCACTACCTTTTAGAGCTGATTAAGGTGGACTTAAGCTTCTTTTGTAGTATTCAAAGTTGGGTTATTCTTTGTAAAAAATGTGAATAACAATCTAAGTTTTGAGTCTTATTGAAGGAGAGTTGCATTGCAATTGAATAATATATACAACATATCTGCTAGTGAAAAACAGAACAATAATAATAAAACAAATAAATAATTTGCTGACTCTCTTTCTCTCCTAAACTCCAAGCAATAATAATGAGATTTAATCTTACATATTAAAAATTACTAGTTAACCCAACTTCTGCAATTGAATGATGATTCTCTTGATAATCCCTCCCCGTATTCATTTGATTATTGTTCTCTTGGCAATAAGTATTTTAATCATCTAGCCTCTTTCTACTATTACTTTTGCGTCTAATCCAATAATAATCAAATATATCAAATATCTATCCTCTGACTCTCATTCTCTCAATTAATCTCCCCCTCTAGCTAGTTTCCCAATTTCTGTTCTCCATTAGGATCTGTTCTATTTGATTAAATAACTGTCTTTGACTGGCTATAATACTAATATTATTTAGACTTTTTCTAAGTGTGAACATCATACTAAAGACCTAGTAAGAAGTGTTTAAGATGATAAATTGTTTTCATATGCTCGTCTTTCAGCCAATTAGCCGTCATATCTTCTTTAGCAATACAAATAAAGCCAAGCTTGACTGAAAGTAAACAATCTAAGACCGCGTTCAACTAATTATTCGTTAGACTAGCTCAATTAATTCGAGTTATTGTTTACAATCAAAAACGATAAATTCGATCTTGTGATGATGATACTATTTAAGAAGCACTTTTGAATTCTAAACTCCTAACAAACTTATGGAGCTTTCAATTCCTTTTTTTATTAGGAGACTATGTAAGGAACGAAAGATTGTTTTGGTTTTGTGATGTAAACTTCTTGGAATATTTTACTTAAAAATAATTGGAATTCTGAATGTGGAAGATATTATTGGCTAGCATAACAAAAGTATTATGGGTTTTTAAAAATATTTTCAAAAATCACATAGTCGGTTGAATTGCTGCAAGAAATATGAAAAAGTGTTCGATTAAGTGATTGCTAATCAATACGACTACTGCTTCTAGAACCTTCATAAACACCAACAACCTTCTGACGTACTAACAACTTATTATGATAATTTCCTCCCAAGATAATCCTTTAGGGTTGTGATGATCTCCGCGGTGGTAATAGCAAATCTAAGTATTAGAACCAATTTAGAATAGCTTCACCGCATATATCAATGAGACAATCAGCATATTGTTTCATAGTTATTTAATAAATAATACAATCTAGCAGGCAATTATCAATAACGAAATCAAACATTTACATTTAAAGTAATGCCAATAATACCCATCCTCTCATCAAGGCTATGTCTCTTGTTGAGCTTAACAATTCTTAGTGCCTTAGCCCAATAAATCTTAATTAACGAACTCAATACTCAGGAACTTGTTTATGATGGAGAAATTAAGATGCTTATCGACCCTAGCAATTCCGATCAAATCTAAGATGTTTCGTTGTTTGGATGGATCAAAATAAACTCTACATCTGCTTCTGGAGATATCTTTGGCTTGTGTTATGGCACATGCCCAAACGACGATCCTAACAATACTGGAGTCTTTCTGTTTTCTTTGCAGTTTGTCTCATGGACAGTTCCATAACTCAAGATTTCTTTCTTAACAAAGTTAGGAGAACCTAAAGTAACTTCTATGGCTCTTTTTCCTACTGAAATAAACTCTTGGATGTTTGTCTATCTTGGGCATTCTTTCGTGCACTCTCGGTAGTCTTACTACAAGGAAAGCCTTTCTAACTCATAGAGAATCCTTATCAATGAAATTGCTATCAAATCTGAACACAACTCTAACACTAAATATCAGCTAATCACAGGAATCAACTAATATTAACAAAGGAAGATGTTCACAGGAGTAATCCAGAGACTAACAATCTAATTTGGAGACAAAGCTTACAAAGAAAATGATTTCGAATACTTGCAGACGTTGCATCCTGATAGCGTTCATCAGTTGAATTGCTCGGTATTTTTCTTGGAGTGTGCCTACACGGGATCGTTCATTAATGCTTGTAAATCAACAAGTAAATATCCAATAATGAACATCAAGAGTGTATTATTTCGAAATACAAACTAAGATTATGTTTGCTGGAATGGGAAGAAATTCATAGTCAACAAGAATGTTGAATGCATAACAGATGTGAACGGGATGGATATCTCGCAGCAGTCAGAATCAATCGACAACGAATCTTTGGAAGACAACACGTGTCGAGAATGAAGAAATATTTTTATTGGTAAATTTGATCTTTCAAAATTTACTTGTTGTGTTGTCTTTGTTTTAAAAGAGTCATTTTTCTAATATAAATAATCGTCATCATGTTGTTTTATTGTTATAACAAGCAGTAAACATCTGATGACAATGCTTAATTAATAACTCTTTCTATTATTCTATGGTATTTCGTTTACAATCATTTATTTATTGGTCATTCCTATCCCTTCATGAGTTAAGGAATCGTTTTCTAAGTTCTTCTTCTTCCCTTAATCCATTTCACTTTGTCACAGCCCCTTGATCGTTTTGAGCATTTGAAAAGTCGCATCTTCAGTGAGTTTATGCAATGGGATGCAAGTTAAAGCAAGGGAAACAGCTGCCAGTTCGTGCTCGACAGTTTTTCTAATCATGCTGCAGATTACAACCCAAATCAGCGCTATCAATGTACCTCCGATTGCAAAGTAAAGCACGACAAAGAGCCTTAGCGAATTCAAGGAGTTCACTGCAGCTACTAATATAACTTCAGATGTAATCTTTGATAGAAACTGTAGCGGTGTTCTAAATCCAAGGATGATCATGTACTAAAACTCCGACGAAAGCGAGTAGTGATTTAAAGTGTCCTCCATGCTCTATGTGTTAGAATCTGCACTGTTGTAGTATATAGCATGGTAGGATTGTATAAGTGTATTGTAGATATTCAATGTATTCAAGATGCCTTGCTTTAAAACTCCAGATAATGAGCTGCTGAGTTCAATGTCGATGTTCTAGCAGATTATATCAGAAGGGTACATTAAACAGACATCACTAGTCAGTTGGGATTGTAATTCAAGTGCTCCTAAACGTTGAGACGATAAGTTATTCAAAAACGTCCCTAGATTGCTTAATCCACTATTCACTGCACTAAGATATCCCTTATCCTTTAACAAATCATAGTTTATCTAGTCAATGTATGCTTGATCGACTACAATAGTCTTTTCTAGCTGTTGTTTTCTCACAACTAACTCCGTTGCAGGGATCATAGAGCTCATACTAACTACACTTAATACTGCTTGGTTGTACAGATCCACCGGATAATCAACAGCCTCACTCTTCCACCAGCTCAGGAAAATAGCCAAGCAGAAATAGCAGACACCACTGATGCTCAATATCAGCATCCAGATTATGCTACGAAGAATATTCAACTTATTCGTTTGAATCAACGATGAGAACAGCTGCTTCTTGTGGAAACCTGCTGATGCTCCTGCTACGCCTTTGGTACGTCTTGAATTGCCTTCACGTTTTGGGAGTACTTTATTGTGAGAAATAAGATTGTCTTGCTTGCGAGATTGAACCTAACTAAGGTTATTGGATTATTTTGCTTATGGTACCTTGTGAGATGTACTTTTAACAACAGAGCCAGTTTAATCTTTCATCTGACTGTCTGATGATTTAGAGTTCTATTTCTTTGATATTTGGGCATTCTTTTCAGTCACTTTTGGTTCTTATCTAGCTATTGCTTTTGGGGTAGTAGAATCCTTCATAGGAATCGATGGTACTTGTAGTAATTCAGATCCACATTGAATTTCTTTGTTTATAAGATTTGGAACACTTGCAAGACTGGAGACGACAGCAATACCATTGTCAGATACTGTTTCTTTTGTTCTTTCGCTTAGTTTGCTTTCTCTGTGGTCTTCAATCAAACTTGGAACATTCAGGGGCGATTAACTAGGTTTTCGATTACTGAGGAGAATCTGTAATTAACTTGATCGTCGCTTCTACTGTGGTGGAGAGCGAGCAAAACCTAATTATGGAGAAGTTTCTTAGATATTCTACAGGGTTTCTTATTGGGTAGGGATGTTGTTGCTGGTGGGGTTAAAAGTAGTATTCAAAAGAGTTTGTTATGGAATACAAGTTAATGTAGGGTCTTTCTATAAGAGAGGGCTGGCGTAAGTATTCTACTAGCTGTTAGCTGGAATCTCTAAGTTTCGTGACCTATTGGTATCCCTTCTCTTCTTAAATGTTGTAGGCTTGATATTCTACGCTTCAACTTGTTTCCCAAGATTATTCTTATTCTTGTTAAAGATTCTATGAAAATCCTTAGCAATCCAAGAATTATGATGGTTGTTAATCGTGTAGTCCGTGCTTAATGCTGCTAGACATGTTTCCAGCTTACTAACTTCAGATAAGCATTCTTCCATATTGATTCTGCTGACTAGCAGCAATACCTTTTCCTTGTAGTTGTTGATATTCTGAAGGATGGGAAGCGATAGGAAGGATGTCAGACTGCATAGCACAATCACGATTAAGATAAATCTAAAGAAGAAATCTCTGAGCTGATCTCCAGATTTATTGAAACTCTCGAATTCACTTTTGAGAATCGCTGTAGATGCTTCGAGGGATCCTAGGATGTTTGCAATCAAAGATAGCATCGCATTGATACTTCTCTCATCGCTTTGGCAGACTTCAATTGCCTAGTAAGCCATCAGCATGTAGCTATCCAACAGATTCCCATTTATGTTCTATTCTACAACCCTTTTGAAGCACACACACAGCAAAAAAACAAACAACAATTAGATTTTCTTACAAAAAATGAGAGAAACTAGAAACATTTCTAATAATTTGGTTGTAATTTTTTCAAATAATTGGTTGATTCTTTTCACTTACCCATCGGTGTAGAGTTCATAATCGAACTATTGGTTATGCTAATCTATGAAGCCGTAATTCGCAGCTAGCGATTCTGAAAACATTTCTGAGTTCGGCTCACAGGAATCCTTCAGGATCTTAATCATCTACTCACTCCCAGGATGATTACTCCCATTGGTAGAGTCTGCATTTAGCACAATAATTTGATTGGCGATTTCAAAGAGAAACAACTAAGATGCCGTTTGATTCCCATAGATTACACTCAACTCCTTAAACGATTAGATTCGATTTAGCTTGTCAGTCTAGGATCCGCAGAAAGACACAACCTCTGTAATGAATATCACACTTTGCACGCAGAACGCAACGATCAGCAACACTTCAAAGGAAAAAAAGGAATGAAATCAATTCATCAAAGGTAAATAACTAAAAACAAGGAAATGCTTACGTAGTAAGAACATGATGATCTAGGATGACTTGAACTTCCGTTAATTCGCAATCTCATTCACCAGCGAGTTGTCTATGCTTTTCGATGCATTCATATTCCCGTTGTTATCACTACTACTATTTCCACTGTCATCTTTACCAATATCATCCCCGAAAGACATCGATTAAGACCTCCCACCTAAGTTGATATACATTTTTCTGAGTTCTAAACTAAATCTATTTGGTTGCTTAGCAACAGCATTGTTTTTATTTGTCTTTCCACCTTTGCCCCAGTTGTCCTCCTCGTTTGCAATAAGTAACTGCGATATTTTAAACTATTTCTTTGTGTTCTTGATGAGCTCAAGATAAGTTTATAATTAGCTGTTCTATTTCTTTCTGCTAGCAACAAGTGGTTGTGGTGCATTGTTAGCAATCTTTGTCTTCTTAGTTTTGTTGTTTTTGTTACTTAAATCGAGAGCTTTGCTATTCAAGCTGATTTGCGTTGTTTCTTGATATTTCAAGAGCGGAATTAATGGCACAACAATTGTTCTACTGTTAGTTTAATTTAAATTGCTATTTTAATAAGTCTCATTCGTTTTGTCTTCTTCTCCTATTAATACAGCCACTTAGCCTCTGGAGCTCGCACGAGAATCATTGTTGTCTTTCCCTTGATCTGTATCGTTCATGTATTCATCGGTTGAAATAATTTGCTATACTTATTCCTACTACTGATCGTTAGATTCATTGTACTTCTATTCATCTTTAGCCATGAGTTTGAACTAGCTGTAGGGGTACGATTACGGAGTAGGTTACTCGTCTTTGGCTCCCTAGCCCCAAGGAGGCAGCAGAAATGATTGCATCCCTGCAAGCGATGAACTCTCCCCCAGAATCTAGGAATTATCGGTTCCTTCCTTTGAACCTGTAGGGTACACAATCTAGATAGACTAAGATATATCTTGTGGTTGAGTAACATCAATTAACAAACTCTATTACTCCTTCTCTTCCTTATTATTATTCTTCTTCATTTGCGATCCTTGATTGCTCAAAGTATGAGGAAGATGTGAAGAAATATTCATTTTATCTCGAAATGTATTCATTATTTCAATCGGCAATTTAGTATTATTTTGAACCAGCGTAGGTCTTGAAACAGATGCAATGATCCCTGAGAATGACTAACTCGCGTCATTCAAGCACTCTGTTTTCAATTGATTCTCAAAAAGCTGATCTTATTTGAGTTCTTGAGAATCGGATATCTCTAACCGCAAAACTCTCTAGTTTATCTGTTCATTGATGTCTACCAACTCAAGCACACTTAATCTAACCTGCAAGCAGCTCACACAATTGTCTTTCTCATATTCACTGATATTATGAGTGATAAAACGCTCATACGCTTCTAATAAATCAAATATATTCATCGAATGTTACTCTTATTATTGTTATAAATTGTCAATATCACAAGAAGGACTATTATTCTCCTGAAGATTATGCTTTCCTTTCATCACATCTTAAAGATAATTCTTTGAAGCGTCATGCGGGGATTATAGATCATCTTAGAATATTGCATTGGTTATCCTATTCTGCTGACTTCTAGAGCTAAGCATATTGCTGTTACTATTCGTACTCCTGTGAGAGTCAATTTGAGATGGTAATGCAATTACTTTCTGTTTCTAGTTCTTTTTGGTTCTTTTCGTAGCTGCCCCTTCAGCTGAAAATTTCGCATTGGAGTTCATTCGCATCCTCTCTGTTTCCCTACCAAAAAGCTGTTCCTGTTCTTGCTGTTGATCTTCAATCTCCCAGATGTTGTCGTGTCTTTAGTTGGTTTGTGATTCAATCCTGCTAATGAATTCCTAGCATCGCTCCTGCAATTCCAAGATATTACATGGAATCTTAATGAAAGCTAGTTCATTTTTAACATTGATAGTGTGCTGTTGTTGTGGATGCTATTTTTGATTATTTATTTAGTAATTCCTTCTGCTATGTCGATCTACCCCCATCAGGCTTTGATTATCTAGATTCCGATCATCTTTCATATTAATATGATCAATCAGAATCCTAAGAAGCTTTGGGATAAACAGAAACACGTTCACCTTCATGAAATCTCTCTTTAATTAGAGTCTCTGTTGCTCGTTCAGCACCTAAAACAACAAACAAATAGACATTATTACATCTCAGACAAGCCAAAAATCCCTTGCTTTGTTACATCCTATGCTGAGATGAAGTTAAAGAAAAGTGTATCTAGCAGCGATTTAGTGATATTCATAGTCTGCCCTTTCCCTGAGACAATCATGTAGTCGCTATCAACTTACAATAACCTCTACACATGAGCATTCATGCAGAACGCATCTCCCATTCCGAATAAACTTGACAAATCGATTTGCATGGGAAACAAATATCCATCGCTATCCATGCCAAAGCTCTCATGCGCACGCTGCAGCAAGACACTGTGACCTCGAGATAGATACTAACTGATGAATGTATCATGTGAGGAAGCTAAATACCCTGGCATGAGTTGCTTGACATTGTCGATTGTTGAAACATCTGCATATCCAAATAGCTCTCCGCATCCTTTGCTCAGAGGCTTGATGATTTTCCCTGGATCTGTGCTGGAAATACTCGCTTGTATGCATTAAACGCTTCCATTGGTTAGGCTAATTGAATCGAGAATGTTATTGCTAATTTTCTCAGCATCCCGTAGTTTGAGTTCACTAAATAATTGCTGCAATTATCGAGCTTTCGATAGTTCCGCGCTGACTAGATACTTGTACATCGAGATTATCTATGATAAAAAGTAAAAAAATTCGTTGTTGTTTTGTTGTAATAAAAGCGTACTTTGATCAGCACTGGATTGGAGCTGATGATTTGTTCATAGTTGTTCACCCTGATGAGCTTCAAGAATCCTTTTTTGATTTTGTTTGTCTTCTCCGCAAAGCGTATTGCTAATGTAGCAAATTCTTCCATTGTTTGAAACCCTTTTTTTACAGTGTTCCAAAATGCTATTTTCTACTCAATAAACTGTTAGAGAAGAGGAATGGCTCCGTCTCTAATACTATCAGTTGATTTCAAAGCTTCCAGGGATAATTTCTAGGGTATTGAAGCAGTGACATGCAGTTTAGAAGAGTTGCTGTTGCTGGAGGATGATTTCGAAGCAGAATCTGAGAAGTACGTTGTAAGTTAATGTGCTACAATGAGCTGCTAAAACGAATCCGAAAGCACGGAGGAAATGACTCTAAAATATGCACTACTGTTGCCAGTTCCATTTTATTCGCTGTTATACACCTACAAAGTGTAGTATGCTCGTACCGGGTTAGTAGTGAAATTCGCTAAGAACGTGATGTACTTCAAGAACAGATGCTCCCGATCGTCTCTGTTACTGTAAATTGCCTTCTCTTTCAAGGTAGCTTTCAAGATGCACTCGATCAGCTCAAGAATAAACTATTAGTCGATCTGCTTGGTTGAGGCATCCTTGAACTCTTTGTACTTGCAGACACAATACAAATCATTGCAGACATTAATGTGATACACCACGAGCTCTAAAATCTTGAACTAATACTACTCATCTTTCTCTGCGTTGAAAGCAAACCGCAGCATCTCCTCCAAGTAGAAATCTACACGATAGAGTAATCTACAAAAGAAGTAATAAAGATATGTCAGCATAATATCCAAAGATATCCTTAACGACAAATTGATATTTATTTACGTTTTGTAGTTGCTGTGATGTCCGAATGCGAGTAGATTGTTGTACTGATAATTCTACGCAGCGACGAGAAAGAATGTCACAAAACTCACGAGAAACCAGAATGTATAGAAGAGCTGATCACCATCATACTCTTAGACATTCAGCCAAAATGTCATGAGTGAATGGCTCACCCAGAAAAATGCTACACCGAGAATATAGAACGAAGCGACTATTTTATCCCTGAACGGATAGCTGATTAGTATGTCTAATACCATGGATATTCCCATGATTTACGCACAAATGAATTTCAATTCTGGAAAGTAGTCTTTTATGTAGTAGAAGAACTGCAAGGAGAAGAAAGCCAAGCAGATTGGAATCTGCAGTAACGCGAATTTCCGTTTGAGTAAGTTGCTCTCGGCGAATTGGTAGTTTCGAAAGAAAAACAAGATTGTCAGATTTGTTATCACGGAGAGGATCACACCCGCTATCCCAAGGATTCTCCATTAGAGTGGTTTAACATCGCAGTTGTTGTGATCACGAAATTCGCTGAGAAACGCAAATTAGTTGCAGGATAGCATCCCCAAGGAGATCTCAGTAAATGGTGTGAGAAATATCCAGTAGTACAAGGTGAAGAATACAATGAGGGATTAGTTTATACGGTTGAAGAGAGATTAATATTTGTTGTAGATTTCCATTCGCTTGTGCTTTAAGTAAGATAGCAAGAGGAGATACCCATAGTAGCTGTAGATCGTGAGCTCGATGAGGACAAAGAACACACAGGTTAGATGGTCGTCACCTTTCATAAGCAGCAAGAAAGTTCCGGGTGCAACTTCATTGACTCTCGCGAGTGTTTTCCATTTTTCGTCTAAGAAAGGTTTAGGGTAGCCGGTGCAGAAAATATACCCACTGATTTAAAAAATGTTGATTGTGATGAGTACACAGTAGATTTGTCTGCTCATCTTGAAAGCAGGTTTGACTTCGATGACCTCTAAGACACTGTGAAACACAGCGGAGAGAACCTGCATTGTTTGTAGAGTAGGAGAAGAATGGGAGGGGGATTTAAATGGTTTGTACAAAAAAAGCGCAGTGCTTTGACTAAGGTAAGATTGATCTGATTAATCTTAAGACCAAATTCTTTCTTCTACTTTCTACTAGAGATCTTGTTCTTAAGGAGGGTGGGGGGGGGATTGTTGGATTTTTGTTGTTTATTTAAATAATTAATAATTTTTGAGAACAAAACTGAAATATGTAGAATCAAATAATCTAGAGAGATTTTCAAATATGATTAATATCAAACAGCGTTCGTTTGGGAGAAGAGAAAATCAAGTAGTTTGAAAGATTTAAATTATCAATTCTCATTTTTTAATAAATAATTAGAAGATTTTATATTACTCGTAGATGGGTAAATTTAAGGAAAAAGAGAGTGAGTTGTCGTTGTTTAATCAATGACTATGTGGGCAACTAAATGATTGGTTATCTAGCAGCTCCTACCAATCTTTTTCTTGGATGTAATCCTTGCTGTTGTGTTGACCGTTATTTTGATCACCAGAATGTTTTGATTCTTTTGAGAAACAAAATAATATTCTCATCTTCCAGTTTATTGTAAGGAATCAGCGTCAAACAAAAGTTAAGATTCTACATTTCCTCTTCGATTTCTTTTTGGATTCTCCATGAGCCTCCAATCCAGATTATCACAAAAGGTATGCAGATCCCACAGAATAACATTGTCCATAAATATTTGGAATTATCAAGAGATTGAGCTATCCCAGATTCTACAACCGAAGTGAGATCTTAAAGTAATATAACCGCTAACTTGAATCCATTTCTGAAATAATCTGTGTGATCTTATGAATTCATGAATGCTCTAATAGCCTACCAATCAGTATTAGTAGTTATCATATTTGTGTAAAATGAAGAGTGCGAGTTGTAGAGGGAGGAATATTCAGTGAAAACACCAGACATACCTTATTTTAATATTGCTTTTAGTGAATCTTAAAATCCTAAACAATTAATCATTCCTGATGAGTCACTCAAGCATAGATCGTTTTGAATCAGATCATTTATTTACTCAAGAGACGTATCTGAAAGGGATTGTGCTTCTGAATGGAGATATTTTAGAGCTGAATCGACCAATACAATTGGTTTTTGAACATTTTCTGCTAAGGATTCAGACAACATCAACTTCGGAAAAGTCTAATCAGCCAGAGGTTAGAATTATATTGTCTTTGACATTAGAACATACTCTGAGATCATCAATGTATGAGAGAAATCATGTGTTTTAGCAATGACATCTTTGAAGAGCACCAAGGTAGTATCCAACTTAGAAAGCTGAGTTTACAAGACTACAAGTAACACAATAAAGACAATACTACCTGTGCTTAAAACTAAACTGAGAATCCCAACTGATTTAAGCTTAGCTGGGAAGTCACTTTGTGTGACAATCAATGTTATTAATCGACGAGATGACTATCCAGAAGAGACACCTACTGAATTCACTTTTACTTATGGTTATTTGTTTGTTTCATTGTTGGTTATTTTGCCTGCCTAAATATTTTAAGTTCTTTTTCGATTCTCCAACTCCTAATCCTAATTCATTATCTGCACAAAATCAGTATCCAGCCAATGCTAGTCAGAACTTGACATCGACAGAAGTAACTTCTTAAACCCTGATACTTCAATTTCACATTCACCTAACGATATCCTACAAATCAGTTGAAGGATTCGTAGTTTATATTTGCTCAACACAGCTACACAGATTCCACCGAGAAAGCATAAAACTAAAGTTACTAGCAAGCATCCTATCCAAAGAACAGTTATCCGATATGAAAGCGCATCTTAATTATTCGACATATCCTTGAAGAGGTAGTTATTCGTATTGGTACTTAAAGTTGTCTAGATTGTGTTGATATTTTTGAGAAGAAAGAATAAATGATCTTTGTAGGTTTTGGAGGTACTAATACACATTGAAAGAGACGCTTGGAATAAGAGATATAACACCTCAATGAATTTATGAGTTTGTTCAGGTTGTTCTAAGGTATTTGAGTATGTTGTAAGAGGGATATTACCATTATCTGAGTTGATTCTTGAATAAACTGGGAAATCTTCATAAAAAGAATTTATAAATCTTTGCTGATTGTCTTCACATGACGACTCTAATCTATTGTAGATGCTTGATTATGGGTCATCATCGAGCATTGCATATTGAATCTCAAGTTAGGCTATTACATTCAATGTCTGATTGCTGATGATAGTGTATCCGTTTGATTTATTCACAGCAGATGCAATGGATGTGTTAAGATAGCTCATCTCAAGCAGAACTACGACACCGCCACAGATTGATATTGCCGCAAAGTAGAGAAGGTAGCACACTTATGGTAGGAAATGGAAAAAGAAAATCAAACAATTTAATGAAAATAGGTAGAGAATGTAAAATATATTTTTATAATAATTACTCGCAAAAATTGAAATGAGAGCTGAGAACGTCCTTGAATTATGCATTATTATTGATTTGATGAGTTGATTTGCATCACTGCGGAAGCTTGAGCTATGCGATTTATAAGACTACGAACGGAGAACATCAGGATCATCGTTGTCTTCTTTAAACATCTGGTTCTTCGCAGTCGCAGTCATATGAATCTTTGTCATTTTTTAATAATTTCTGCTTACATTTTTGGGTTCTTTCCATTGGACCGATGGGATTTTAATCGATTAATATGAAACTTATCTGCTTTTTGCTGCAATCGTCTCGATGATGCTGACTTTTTTGTTAGGATTTCTCAATCGATTTAAGGTTGTAGCTGTTTTCGTTAAAGATGAAACACGCGGGCGGACGTAAACCTCTGGTTTTGTGAAATGAAACTGAGAAGATTATGAATAATTATGCTCAGGTTGTTAGTTTACGGAGTTCAAAGGAACTTCAAAAGAACCTTAGCCATAAGTATTTTGATGTCTAGGTGAATATTGTGAATATTGTTGTTTGACCAAATAATGATCCTTTTTATTGTCAGAGATTCTTGAAATAAACCCTCTTGAGCTACTGCCTCCATCTTCTAAAGCATTTGATTCTCGAATGCTGATGTTAAGATAACTGTTTCCTTGAAGGTCATTATTGTTTTAATTTCTAGTGCTATTGTTATTTTTGTCTTTCACATTCATCAGATACTTCCCTTGTTCGCTGCTAAAATTCTACTGTTTATCATATTCGTTGTTTATTATTGGAAAACCATTTTGTGTAGGGCTAGTAGGGGCAGATCCATAAATTTCAATGCTTGATGGAGGCTCAATCTCTGAGAACCTTGGGGGATTTAATGAAAAAACTGAAAGAGATTTATTTTTCTTGGTTCTATTTTTTGGTGTGCCAGCAGGGATGTTCTTCATAGAATGGTATGTGTTTATGGAAGTATCTAATTAAGGTTATCCTGAAACTTATTTATTGTCTTAGTTCCATTATGGGTTGCTGATTAAATGATGGGAGATTCTATTTAAAGATGGGATGTGATGCACAATCGAAGAATCTAAGTTTATTTCAAGACTAGGAGCAATATCCATGGAATGTTTCAAATACTATGGAGAACTGCAGGTTTCTTTGGCTTCTCCTGTGCTTTCTGAAAGCGGGAATTTGTCTAAAATCAAGGGTGTAAAAACGGATTCTTATTGATATTTTCGTTAGGAATTTTGTTCTTATCTTGATTTAGGAGAATCTATCTCATTGGGTTTCAGGTAGTTAGATGCAACTCCTGTTGATGAAGGGTTGTGATGCTGTTGAGTAAGGTAGCCATTCCGTTGATGTTTATCTAAAGATCCTTCGATAATTGATGTTATTTCATAATTTTATTCTTCTTGATGCCATTTTTCAGCAGACTCATCTTTCATTGAATTAACTTCTAAAACATAATATTAAAGCAGCTTTAAAGTGTTTTCTATCCCTCGATGCCATATTTCAGTCTTAGAAATCTTGTATTTCACATCTGTGCGACTGTAGTGCTCGTAGTTGTTGGTCTAATAACAAATAGGCCCAAGAAAGCCAATGAAAATAAACTTTTTAAAAAATATTTTATTTTTTACTGTCATTTTAATGAATTTCGCTAGTTCTTCTGTTGTGGTTGTTGGTTCTGCAGAAATATTATTATGGGCATTAACTTTTAGTTTCTTGTTTATCTCTTCGGAAAGATGAAAACATGAATGGAAAAGCTTCAAACTCCCATAGTGCTCTTCTCCCTCTAAAATTGCCATTCTTAAAAAAATGAAACCAATAGTGTTTTAAGGTTTGTTAAGGGTGATTCTAAAATAAGGTTGCATTTGAAAGTGAGATGTTTACTTGTCTTAAGCATGGGCTGAAGCTTGAGCTTTATCTAACTGATGGGACTAATCAAGCTAAGAAAGCACATCTGGCATCAAACCAAAAATATTGATTCTGCTTTAGAACTCATTCAAATCGATTATCCCATCCTATTTTTGAGGCTACAACAACAACAAACACATAAAACAAGATAATCATCAGAAACTATCTATTTTCTTACATCTGTTTTGAGCAAGCAAGCTTATCTGATCAAATTAACCAGTCGAATCTTCTCACTTCTAAACCCAGCTACTTAGTAGAACAGCTTCCTAGTAATCCCAAGAATATTCCCGAATCCATCGAAAACAACATACTCACTCGCTGTGGTGAGTTTCAGGAGCATTCCGAACATACAGTAATCATTTTGACTCCCTCCAAACAGATGCTCGAGATATAAATTTATTGGGAAAATAAACCCTTCAAAGTCAATGCAGAATGTTTGTCTTTTGCCTCGAACTAAATCGGAAAACCCTCGATTGAGCAGATTATTAATGAGATCGTCGTGCACTGAGGAAATGAATTCAGGCATAAGCTCATTGACTTTAGTGATTTTCTCAAATTCTTTTTAAGGAAATCCAAAGAAACTAGCTGTACTGGAAGTTTTAGCCCCTAGAAGTTTCCCGCGATCTTCTGAGATGCTCATCCGAAGGATCACAACGAGATTGTGTGTTAGATTGAACTAGTTGATGATCAGTTTAGATTTGGAGAAATCTCTTTTTCTCTAGCCTAAGAACTCCGTCTCATATTTAAAGGACTCATGATGCTAGTTCATCACGATCATGTGATATATCGAAAGTATCTAGAGAATAAATAGCAATTACTCCAATAGTACAACAGACATATCCCTCTAATATTGGAATTTCTATAAATAATGTGTGTGTTGGGTACTTTGCAGACAATAGCGTTGTCTTGGAAGTGAATATGTTTATTCCTATGAGTTAGGAAATCTCTGAAGTTCTTCCTGAGCACTGTGCTTTTCTTCGAGAAGCGTATTGCTTCCTCATAGAAGCTACTGATGCTTGAATGCCCTAAGGTTGCTTTGGCCCAGAATACTATCTTACTTTGGAGGAATTCTTTGATCAGTGGGAGAAACATTTCTTTGATCAGAAAGGTATGCTCTACTTCCTTGATGGATATTTCTTCTTTGACGGCTGAAGCAAGAACCACTTTACTCTGTGTTGACTCATAGTGTACACCTTGCGTGTCGTTTATTAGCTTTTCGATTTATGCAGATAACACCCTCTCGATTGATTCAAAATACAGTGATTTCGTTGGAGTGACGGACAGATAATATTTGAGTTTGTAGTATGCTCGGACGGGGTTATGTCTGAAATTAGCCATAAACGAGATGTATTTCAAGCAGATATGCTCTCTCTCGTAGTTATTTTTATTGATTATTGGCATACTTATGTATCGCTTGAAAATATCATCCACAAGTCCTAGCAGATCATCGTAGATGAGGTTCCCCTTTTGGTCTTTGAAAGTTGTCTGTTTGCACTTGCAGTTCAGTTGATCACAAGTTTATTAATGGTTCCCAAGAAGCTAGAAGAGCTTAAATCGATTAAATTCGTTCTTTTGCTGATCGATTCCTAACCTCACAAGCTCCTCTAAGTAGAAATCTAAGAATCTGTAGAGTCTAATTTCGAAAAAAAGGATTCAAAAGAAACAATAAGATATATTTTAAGGATGGATTCAGATGAATAAGTTTTAGTGAAATAGTATGTGATGTGTAGATGGAATTATTCTAAAGTTCTTAGAGGAAATTTAAAAGAGTAACAAACACAAGATGAAAAGGGAAATTTGAAATTATTTATTGAACTAAATAAATCTTTGTTGTTTGAGTGTGTGTGTATGTAACTTTGGCTAGCAAACCGCATTGTGGAAAAATGTTTAATTAATCAATCAGTAAAATTGTCTTTTAATATTTTTTATCTAAAATTGGGTGGGTTAACAAAGATAAATTCAAGAAATCGTGGGGGGGGGGGGGGGGGGGCCGCCCCCCGCCGCGCGG